>Ga0209427_10001568_pt1 | contig 26503 bp, 19 predicted proteins | sample DeeMarSWOR136_30_FD_187465 | JGI IMG/M metagenome (GOLD analysis project Ga0209427, IMG submission 187465) | Marine sediment microbial communities from White Oak River estuary, North Carolina - WOR-1-36_30 (SPAdes) (version 2) | ecosystem: Environmental > Aquatic > Marine > Intertidal zone >...
CGCAGGTAGGCACCTTTCAGGCTTGCCTCAGTGAGGTCCGCACCTTCCAAATCGGCGGTGTTCAGGTAAGCGCCATCCAGATACGCATGGTAGAAATAAGCCCGGTTGAGATGGGCGCCGCCGAGGTGTGCGGATTCGAGATGGGATTCGTTGAGGTTGGCACCCTGCAGGTTCGCCTCGCGGAGGTCCGCCTCTTTGAGCCAGCAGTTTTCGAGGTTTGCAGCTTTGAGATAAGCGCCCTTCAACTCGGCGCCTTCAAGGAGGATTCGGGCCTCCCTGTGCTGGCGGCGCCACTGGTTCCACTCGGTCAAATCCTGTTTTTGCGAGCAGCCCAGAAGTATCTGATATTGTTCCTGGCTGTAATTCACTCTCGGCTTTGGGACTCTTCGGCCGGCCTGATCGGCACTGCCTATGGCTTCTTCGTTCACTTGTTACTTCTCCTTACTACTGTTTTATCAAGTTACTGTTTTATCCGATTTTATCGATGCTATTTCAGAAGCCTAGTCTAAATATCCTCTCATGCTGTTGCGTTCGGCCGAGACAGACACCATTTTGCTCCGGTCCGCAGCCTCGTCAAGGCAAATATTATACAGTTTTGCTTTTTTCTTTTGTCCTTTTCGAAGATCTGTCCGCAGTTGCATGAATTAAATTCTGCGGCCCAGATTCAGCGTCAGGTATTACTTTTAAGAAGTTGTCGACAGGCCGGCATAATTTTTGAAAAAAAATTCCAATGAGCTTGACAGTATGCCATAACGGCCCTAAAATTGCGATACAGTTGTAGAATAGTCACAGCTAATGCTGCAGTGTAGTAAAATCGCTACAGGATTTAAGCCCTTCTTGAGCGTGTAGCATGGTGTAGAAGGGAATAATTGTGCCTAATAGCAGCAAAATTTATTAACGGGCATAGCTGGTGCTGACGGCTGATAGTAAGTGTAGCTGATTATATGTCTTTCGAAGGGAATGCAACGGTAGTTTCGCTGTAGGCCGAATAAGGGTACTTTGAGATATTGGTTGATAGGAGATGCCATGGCGATTGATGTTGAAAGCCTGCTTTTTGAAGTTAGCCTGGAAGCCCCGTGTGGAGAAGACCTTTCTTACGATGCTGCCTTCCTTGCGTTGGAAGATATGGTCCGAACCAAATCTGCCGGCGGTGTAGTAGAGGGTGCGGAGGAAGTCATAGAGGAGCCCAACTGGCGTGAGGTTCGCGAAAAAAGCCTTGAGCTTTTGCAGCGTTCCAAAGACCTTCGGATTGCTCTGTACCTGGCGCTTGGCCTATTGAAGACGGAGGATTTAGCGGGCCTGTGCGATGGCTTGGCCGTGTTGCGTGGACTCTTGGAGCGTTTCTGGGACGATCTTTACCCAAAGCTCGACCCGGAAGACGACAACGACCCGCTGGAGCGGATAAATATACTGCAATCTCTGTCGCCGGCTACGGTCAGTGCACAGGACCCGATGAAGTTCAAGCAGCGGTTGGCGGAAGTGCCGCTTTGCAATTCGGCGCAAATGGGCAGGTTCTGCCTTAGGGATATCCAGGTTGCCAGAGGAGAAATTACCCTGACGGCCGGCGAGGGAGCAGGTATACCCGACTCATCGGTAATCGATGCGGCATTTCAGGATACGGCGACGGATGAACTGCTGGCTGCCTCTCAGGCCACCGGAGAGGCAATCGAGCATGTAACTAACATCACAGCGGCTTTTTCCAAAAGCGCTGCTCAGGGACAGACGCCCGACCTCAGTGGATTCCAGTCCGTTCTTGGCAATATCCATAAGTGCATTCAGGGGTATCTCGCCAAACGCGGTTACGGTGAGGCTGCGGAGGAAGCTGCGCCGACCGCGGCCCCCAAAAGCGGTGTATCGCTTACCGGCGAGATTCGGTCGCCCCAGGAGGCCCTGCTGGCTATCGAAAAAGTCTGTCAGTATTTTGACCGTCATGAACCGTCGAGTCCTGTACCGCTGCTGCTGCGCAGGGCACGGAAGCTGGTTTCGAAAAACTTCCTCGACGTCATTCGGGATGTGTGTCCGGATGCCATAAACCAGGTCGAGACGCTCGGGGGAATCGGCGGTGGTGATTACAGCAGCGGCGAAAGTGAAATTGAAAGTGAATGATAAATAGTAATCTATGATTTAGTGGTTTGTTAAACGCCGGCAGCCTTAGGCGCTTACTGTTATTGAGAAAGGAGTGAGCATGGCAAAAAAGAAAAGTAGTCAAAAATTCATAGCTCGTAACCGGGCTCCACGCGTGCAAATAGAATATGACGTGGAGTTGTACGGTGCGGAGAAGAAGATCAATCTGCCCTTCGTGATGGGTGTGATGTCCGACTTGTCGGGCAAGCCGGCCGAGAGCCTGCCCGGCGTCGCCGACCGCAAGTTCCTTGAGATTGATGTCGATAATTTCGATGACCGGCTCAAGGCAACGAAGCCCAGAGTCGCCTTCCAGGTGCCGAATACGCTCACCGGCGAGGGAAACTTAAGCGTCGATATCACTTTCGAGAGTATGGATGATTTCTCACCGGCGGCTGTGGCACAAAAGGTGGACGCCCTGAACAAGCTGCTGAAGGCCCGGACGGAATTATCCAATCTGCTCTCTTACATGGATGGTAAGAGTGGTGCCGAAGAGCTGTTGGCCAAGGCCCTGAAAGACAAGGCCCTGCTAAACGCCCTGACGTCGGCGCCAAAACCTGAAGCCGAGTCTGCTGAGAGTGGGAAGGAGGAATAACCCCATGGCTGAAGAAAAAAAAGAACAAAAAGAAGCACAGGCAGCGGAAGCGGTGGCGATAGAGCCAAGTGAGTTTGATAAACTTCTCAAAAAGGAATTCAAGCCCAAGACCGACCATGCACGAGAGGCTATCGGTTCTGCTGTGCGAACGTTGGCCGAACAGGCCTTAGCTGAAACCACCCTCGTTTCCGACGATTCGGTCACTACCATCGAGGCGATTATCGCTGAGATTGACAAAAAGCTGTCTGAGCAGATTAACCTGATTATGCATCACGAGGACTTTAAGGCACTTGAAGGTTCCTGGCGAGGCCTGCATCATCTGGTTAATAATACTGAAACGGACGAAACACTCAAGATTCGCGTGCTGAACCTGTCCAAAAAGGATTTGGCGAAGACGATTAAGAAGTATAAAGGCACCGCATGGGACCAAAGTCCGCTGTTCAAGAAGCTTTACGAGGAAGAGTACGGTTCACCGGGGGGTGAGCCTTATGGTTGTTTAGTTGGTGACTATTATTTTGACCACAGTCCCCCGGATGTGGAAATCCTTAACGGGATTGGCCAGATTGCCGCGGCCTCCCATTCGCCGTTCATAAGTGCCGCCAATCCCACATTGATGAACATGGACTCCTGGCAGGAATTGAGCAATCCGCGGGACCTTACAAAGATTTTCCAGACCGCCGACTATGCTCCGTGGCGTTCTCTGCGTGATTCCGATGATTCCAGATATATCGCTCTGACCATGCCGAGGTTTCTCGGAAGATTGCCCTACAGCGCCAAAACAAATCCTTGTGAAGAATTTGATTTTGAAGAGGACACCGGCGGAGGTGACCACTCGAAGTATCTATGGGTGAACGCTGCTTACGCCATGGGAACCAACATTAACCGTTCTTTCAAGGAATTCGGATGGTGCGCGCGTATCCGCGGCGTAGAAAGCGGTGGTATGGTTGAAGGGCTTCCCTGTCATACATTCCCGACCGATGACGGCGGTGTCGATATGAAGTGTCCGACTGAGATTGGGATAACCGACAGACGGGAAGCGGAATTGGCTAAAAACGGCCTCATGCCGTTGTCACACTGGAAGAATGAGGATTACGCATGTTTTATCGGCGCACAATCGCTGCAAAAGCCGACTGAATATGACGACCCTGATGCAACCGCGAATGCTAAACTGGCGGCAAGACTGCCCTATCTGTTCGCGACCTGCCGGTTTGCCCATTTCTTAAAATGTATCGTACGCGATAAAATTGGTTCTTTCAAAGAGCGTGGAGATATGGCAAACTGGCTCAATAAGTGGATTACACAGTATGTTACCAGCGACCCTAACGCTTCTGAGGAGGTCAAGGCCCAGTATCCTCTGGCGGCAGCGGAAGTTATAGTCGATGAAGTGGAAGGGGATCCGGGGTATTATTCGGCCAAGTTCTTTCTCAGGCCCCACTACCAGCTCGAGGGACTGTCTGTTTCGCTGCGGCTGGTATCCAAGCTTCCTTCGGTCAAGAAGGGTGGTTAAGGCATTAAACGTAATATAATGTTTTTTTTATGTTATTGGGTAATTGAAGATTAAATAGATTTCGATTTTAAGGAGTAGAAAAGATGCCAGCAGATGCTTTTTTGCAGATTGACGGAATTCCTGGTGAAAGCACCGATGATAAACACAAGGATTGGATTGAGGTTCTCTCGTACTCTCACGGTGTTTCGCAAAGCGGAGCCGGGTCGCGAAGTTCCGGTGGAGCAGCCACTTCAGGCAAGTGTACCCACGGGGATTTCACCATTACCAAGACGCTCGACAAGGCCAGTCCGCCGCTGAATTTGTTTTGCAGCAATGGCACCCATATTGAAAAAATCACTTTGGAGCTCTGTCGTGCTACCGGAGATAAACAGCCTTATATGATATACAAACTCGTGGATTCGGTCGTATCCTCGGTCAGTGTCGGTGGTGGTGGAGGCGATGGTATCCCAACGGAAAAAGTAACCTTCAACTATGGTACGATATACTGGACCTATATTGAAACCGACCACCAGACCGGCAAGAAGAAGGGTGAAATCAAGAAGTTCTGGAACCTGATCCACAATAAAGGCGGCTAATGCCGGCACCTTGTTGTTTTGTAACTATGCCACCGGCTAAACTGCCTGGCAGAGGCCAGGTACAATAGTCTGCGGCCGGAGATGTTGCTATGCAAGCGGAAGAACTGTTGCGAGCAGGCCGACTTAAGGATGCGTTAGAGGCGTTGGAAGGACAGGTACGTTCAGACCCGGCCGATGCAAAGCTTCGTGTTTTCCTGTTTCAGCTTCTGGCCGTTATGGGAGACTGGGAGCGAGCTCTAAGCCAGCTTAACGTTGCTGCCGAGCTTGATGCGATCAATTTACTCATGGCCCAGGTATGCCGAGCGGCGCTCAATTGCGAGGCGTTGCGGGCAGAGGTGTTTGCCGGCAAACGTTCTCCGCTTATCTTTGGTGAACCGGATGAGTGGGTTGGCTGGCTCGTTCAGGCCAATCAAATGATTTCCGAAGGAAAGCACCAGGGCGCCCGGAAATTACGCGAGAAGGCATTTGATTCGGCACCTGCCATCGCCGGCTCTATCGACAATCAACGGTTCGAGTGGATCGCAGACGCGGATTCCAGGCTTGGCCCGGTGCTCGAAGCTATTGTTGATGGTAAATACTATTGGGTGCCTTTCACTGCTATAAAGCGGATTCGCATTGAGGAACCCGCTGACCTTAGAGACATGGTATGGTGTCCTGCGCAGTTCATGTGGGCCAATAGCGGTGAGGCATCTGGTTTCATACCGACACGGTATCCCGGTTCGGAATCCAGTGAAGACAATGCTATACGACTGGCGCGCAAAACAGAGTGGATTGAACAGCCGGGTGATACTTACCTTGGTCTGGGACAACGGGTATTTGCAACAGACAAGGATGAATTCTCGCTTATGCAAGTTCGAGAAGTAGACTTGGATCATTCAGGGCTTGACCGGCAGGGCGGTGGTAATAGTAATGGCTGAAATTGCCCCAATGGAACGTTTGCAGCCATGTTTGCTTGACCGCCTTACCGATGATGAACCTGAGGCATCAAGGGAAGGCCGGGACCAACATGTAGTGTCGCTGCGAAAATACAGGAAAGCAGTAATTCGCGACGTTGAGATGTTATTCAATTCCAGGGCATATCCCTTACATGACATGATATATGATTTCGGCGAGGCGGCACGTTCCGTATTGAACTACGGAATACTCGACCTTTCCGGCACAAGCATCTCGGAAGAGAATGCGTCTGAACTTGAGGCGCAGTTGAAGCAGGCTCTAAAGAATTTTGAGCCCCGTATTTCACATAAGGCTTTATCTGTTCGTGTTGTTTCTTCCCGGGATACCCATGATGTAAGGACCCTGTTGTTCGAGATTTCGGGCGAGTTGTGGGCGCAACCCCTTCCGGACCACCTCTTTATCAAGACCGAAGTAGACTTGGAAACCGGCCACTGCAAATGGAAAGGAGAGTTAGGTGGATAGGCGGCTGCTGGATTTGTATAATCGTGAACTTGCCTATCTTCGGGCCATGGGGGCCGAGTTTTCAAAGGAATTTCCGAAAATAGCTGGCCGACTCGGTGGATTGGATGAGTTTCAGCCTTGCAGAGATCCATTTGTTGAAAGACTTTTAGAGGGATTCGCTTTCCTTGCAGCTCGGGTACAACTCAAACTAAACGCCGAATTCCCAAGATTTACACAATCCCTGCTGGAAACAATTTATCCCTACTATCTGGCACCTACCCCCTCTGTCTGCATAGTGCAGTTCGAACCGGACCTTAAAGAGACCGGCCTGGCTGATGGTTTCTTGATTCGGCGTGGTTCGTCGCTTTTCAGTATGCTGGGCAAAGGGGAGCAAACCCGGTGTGAATATCGCACGGCACACAATGTGAATCTATGGCCTGTTCAGATACAGCAGGCAAATTACTACACCCGCGAGCTGGCTTCGCTTGAGGTACCGAACATTCCTGACGTCAAAGCCGGGATTAGGATCAGAATCAAGTCTCCCCCCGGCCTCAAGATCGGCAAGTTGAAACTGGACTCGTTGCTTTTGCATCTTATGGGAACGGCTGAGATCCCAATGCATTTGTACGAGCAGTTTTTCGCAAACAGCGTGGCGGTCATAGTCCAACATGCGGCAAAGCCTGTGAAGTGGAGACATATTATCGATTCGTCCTGTATCAGATGCACGGGCTTCGATAACCGGCAAAGATTACTTCCTTATGATGCCAGGTCTTTTCAGGGGTATCGACTGCTACATGAATACTTTGCATTTCCCCAGAGATTTATGTTTGTTGAAATTACGGGCCTGAGCGAACCAATCAAACGTTGTGATGGAAATGAACTGGACATCATTATTCTGCTCAATGAGTTCAAAACCGAACTTGAGACTGCAATCAGCAGTAATAATTTCGGGTTGTTCTGTACACCTGCAATCAATCTATTTGAAAAACGCCTGGACCGTATACCTGTTTCAGATAAATCTTTTGAATTTCACGTCGTACCTGACCGAACAAAAGCGCAGGACTTTGAAGTTTACAAGATTTCCAAAGTGGTCGGCTATGGGGCAGCTTCTGACTCCAACCAGGCTCAGGAATTTTCTCCTTTCTATCTGGCAAGAGATACGGGAGACGGAGATAGTAGCGGCTATTACGTTACAAATCGGGTACCAAGACAATATTCAGAAAGGGAAAAGCTTAAAGGTCGAAGGTCGAAAAGTTATGCGGGAAGCGAGGTTTACATATCCCTTGTTGATTCCAAAGCCGCACCTTATAGTTCCGACATTACGCAATTGGGTGTGGAAGCCCTTTGCACCAATCGTGACTTGCCGCTGCACATGGCAGTCGGGCAGTCAAATTCCGATTTCACAATGGCCAAAACTGCGCCTTGTACATCAATACGCTGTCTCGGTGCTCCCACCTTACCCAGACCCTCGCATGCCGAGGGAGAAATCCCCTGGCGTGTCATTAGCCATCTGTCGTTGAATTATATGTCTCTCGCCGATGACGATGAAGGGGCTTCGGCCCTTCGCGACATTTTGAAACTATATAGCGATAACAGTGATTTACAAACTCGGAAACAAATAGAAGGTGTCAAGTCCATAAGTTGCAAGCCGATCACGCGCAGGCTCACGAAGAAGGGATCAATTGCGTTTGCACGTGGGCTGGAGGTTACAGTAACTCTTGCAGAAGCTGCTTTTGAGGGAACCGGAGTATTTCTGCTTGGTGCCGTCCTCGCACAATTTTTTGCCAAGTATGTTTCGGTCAATTCTTTTACGGAAACGGTAGTGAAAACACGCGAACGTGGAGAGATTATGAGATGGACAATGAGACAGGGACTGCGCCCCATTCTTTAAACCAAAGATTGCGTCAACGCCCTTATGATTTTGATTTCTTCCAGGCTGTACGCAGACTTGAATCTGCTCATCCTCATCTGCCGCGGGTAGGGCACTCAAAGCGACCGCAAGGGGACCTGGTAAGATTTTGTCAAAAGGTGTCTCTGGCGTTTGAGCCTTCGGCCATCGAGGCTTACTTTGAACCTGCGGACGAAGGTGTGTGTCGGTTGTTTGTTACTTTTCTTGGCCTTTTGGGTACCAACGGTCCCATGCCGCTGAACATAACTGAATATGTTTACGACCGGCTGCACAACCACAGAGACGAGACCCTTGCTCGTTTTCTCGATATTTTCAATCATCGGATGATATCTCTGTTCTATCGGGCATGGGCGTGTAACCAGCAGACTGTAAGCCATGACCGTAAGGAAGAGGACAGGTTCGCATTCTATATTGGAAGTCTGTTTGGAATGGGAACGGACTCGTTTTTTAACAGGGATGCTGTTCCTGACGTGGCAAAACTTCATTATTCCGGGCGTCTGTCTTGTCAGACTAAAAATGCCGAAGGCTTACAGGAGATTCTTGCCGATTATTTTGGCGTGCCTGTAGTGGTCGAAGAGTTTGTTGAGCAGTGGATAGAGCTTCCGAGGCAGTATTGTTGCCAGATCGGGAAATCTGTCGATAATGCGAGCCTTGGATCGACATCGATTGTGGGCTCCCGTTTCCTGGAATGTCAACAGAAGTTTAGGATTAAGTGTGGACCAATGGGCTTCTCTGATTACGAGCGCCTGTTGCCGGGTAGTGAAAGCCTCGGCCGGTTTGTGACCTGGATCAGGAATTATATCGGAGATGAGTTGAGCTGGGAGCTTAACCTGGTGTTGCGGCGAGAAGAAATTCCGGAGATTCGTCTTGGAGATTTGGGGAGATTGGGATGGACTACATGGCTGGGTAGTCGAAAGTATGAAAAGGACGCCGACAACCTTGTATTGCAGAATCTGACTGCGTGACCGAACTTTGGAGGTCTTAGCTGTAAATTACTATTGACAGGGCAAAAGAACGAGAGATAATTGTTTATGCTCGGTTAATGATATATTTTTTTAAGGGAGAATTGAAATATCGTGCCGAAAAGCGATAAAAAAAACTTGGGTGATTGTGTCTCTGAGACGGCAAACCGTCTTCGTCTGATTCAGGTTGATTTTGCAAACGACAGCGAGCAGACGCGAATGGATTACCTAAGCGAGGAAATAAAACGTATCTTAAAAACAGTAGTGCCTGAGCAGCGCAAGGTATTCTTAGAGAAATTAATGGAAAGATTTCCCACAGGTCATCTTGGCACTACTGTCAAAGATGAGCAGCCACAGTCAAAAAGCCAAACCGAGATTGAAGTGGAAGAACTTAATGATCCCGAGCTTGCTGTTCGCCGCCTCCTGGAATTGGCCCCTATGCTTTCAGATGAACAGAAGGGACAGGCCGCCGGTCGCTTACAAGAGGCTGGTTTTGGTCAACCCGTGGTGGCCAGGAGTTATTCCGATGAATTCATCCGGGATTTGAGGGCCGCGCTTCAGCTTGGGGATGTGCAGGATATCCAAACGGACCGGCTTGCGGAAATGATAGTTCTCCTTGCGGACTTTGTCTTTAAGCTTGAGCCTTTGATCTGGAACACATGGCGTATGCTGTCGCCTCGTTCCGGTATTCGTCCGTCCGGCAGTCTCAAGAAAACAATGGGACAGTTCATCTGTGGCGACTCGGCTACACCTGAAAAGAAAGCTGAAAATGAACTGAAAATGTTGCAGCGGCTTATAGCAGCTATCACCACGGCGGTAGGGCGTGTTGGCAGCCAGTTTGCCAAACGGCACCTTGGCCGGTTTTCACCATCGGAAATCTCCACATTGGTCCGAATGGAGCATGGAAGTGTTTTTGTTAGTCACGAAGTTAAATGCTGGCGTAAATATCTCGAATTGGCCGAAACATTGACCGAAGGTTCCATCGAGGCCGAGATAAGAAAAGCTATTGCCGATTATGCGGAATCTTTGATAAAAGGACCCGATCGTTGAACTGAGTGCAAAGGAACAATTTATGACCATAAAAGGCGAAATTCACTGGTGTGAAGGTCTCTTCCTTCAGCCTCATCACCTTCAGTCCATGCAAAGGCAAATACTTGAGAAGTTTACCAGAGAACATCGCCTTCGCTGGAATTATCCTTATGGTGTAATCGAAGCCAGGATTTCTGATGATCAGTTGGAAAACATGCGAGTTGCCTTTGACCGGCTTCGTGTTGTTATGCCCAGCGGTGTCGAGGTAAATGTCCCTGATAATGCTACCATTCCGTCGCTCGATATAAAGGAAGCGTTTGCCTCAAGCGGTGGGCCGCTTACCGTGAGCCTGGGAGTGCCCCTCTGGTCGCCTACTCGTGCCAATGTGATTGAAAAAGGAACAGAACAGGATTGGCGTGCCAAGCGTATGTATCACGTCACTGAGGTTGAAAAGGCAGATGAAAACACCGGCGAAAATCCGCAGCCAATCCTCGTTCGCCAAATAAACGCCAGGCTTTTGCTGGATAGCGATGATCGGTCGGATCTTGAGGTGCTGCCGTTGCTTAGGATTGTCCACGCAGTGGGTGAGGAAGTTGGAATTCCTCGTCGTGATACCGAATACATTCCGCCATGTCTGGTTATCAATGGTTCGCCGGTGCTCACCGAGCTGCTTCGAGACATGACTAACCAGGTTATCGCCAGCCGGAACGAATTGGTAGTGCAGATTAACCGAGGGGGCTTCAGCGTTGATACCATGCGTGGTGTTCAATTTGAGCAAATGCTTCGTCTTAGGACACTCAGCCGTTTTAGTGCTCGGCTTGGCGCCCTCATACAGGCTCCAGGTGGCGTTATGCCGTTCGAGATGTACCTGGAATTGAAACAGCTCCTGGCTGAGCTTGCCGCCTTGCGTCCGGACCGCGACCAGTTTGAGACGGCTGATTACAACCACGACAACCCTGCAGTTGCTTTCAAGGAGATTTGTTCCAAGATTAGGGACCTTATCAAAGGTGTTGTCCCGGCGCGATTTCTGAAAGCGGCCTTTACGATGGCCCCGGAGAAAAACATTCTGGTTGCGAATCTCACCGAGGAGATGCTTTCGCAGCCGAACGAGTATTTCCTGGCCATCAAAACAAATCAAGACCCTTCGGAGCTGGCAAAATTGGTCCTGGATCGCGATAAGTTCAAACTCATGCCCGAGAGCCTTGCAAGCCAGAGGGTATTCGGTATCCAGCTCAACCAGGAATTGTATCCTCCGGTGGAGCTTCCGGCCCAGGTAGGGCTTCATTATTTTCGGGTAGTAAGGGGTGAGAGTGCCCGGCTTTGGGATCGAGTAAAACAAGACAAGGTCCTTGCAGTGCGGTGGCCGGGAATTGAATCCTCTGACTATGAGATAACACTGTACATGACTGTTCCGAGTACGGAGGCAAAGTAGATGACACTACTTGAGCTATGTGAGCCGCTTTTTCAGTACGTCTCTCGACTTAGCAGGTTGGCGCGTATGGGCCACTCGATGGAAATGGGCCAGATTCGCAGCGATATAAAAAGAATTCTTGAAGAAATGAAGGCCAATGCGTCTGGTAGCGCTGAATTGGTCGGTCAATACGAAAAGGTTGAATTACCTCTCATCTTTTTTGTAGACTTTATGATCAAGGAAAGCAAACTGAGTTTTGCTTCCGAATGGTCGGAGTTGGGCCGAGAGAGAAACGAATTGGCGGGAGATGAGAAATTCTTTGACCTGCTGGACGCAGACCTTGCTGAACCGAGTGATGCAGCCACGCAGAGGCTTGTGATATTTTACACATGTCTCGGATTGGGCTTTACAGGTATTTACACAGGTCAGCCGGAGAGCATCCAGCGACTCATGTCGAAAATCTCGGCCCGTATTTCCGGCATGATGGATGCCGAAGAAAAGTCTTATGTTTGTCCGGAGGCCTATGAAAACGTGGATTCGAGGGATTTTGTCGAGCCACCCGCTGCAAAGCTGGTTGGTATCGGAATCGCTCTGATAGGCCTTATTATCGTTTGGAGCATTGCATATTTGTTCTTGTTTATAAGAACCTCAGCAGGTGTTAGCAAATCTCTCGATACTATTATTGAATACAGGGAAGTATCTTCTACTCTCATCGAGCCTTCGCTCGGTGACAACAAGTAAGCTGGAGAACTTATAGCATTATGGTGCGTGGAATCTCGACTTTTACAAATCTTCCGACACCGCTCAAGGTGGGACTGGTGGTAGCCTCCGGGGGAGGCATTTTGGCAGTATTTAGATTAATTTTCTCGCCCAGCGTATTTTGGATTGTACTTATCGGTCTGGGCCTGGTCGCCTTATTTCTCGCCGGATACTGGCGGCTGCTAAAGTATCTGAAGAAACGCAAGGCTGCTCCGATGGAACGTGATCTTTTGAAGAGTTCCTCGGCGACACCACAGGGGATCAGCGAACCGGCGAACGTGGCAAAGCTTGATGACTTGCGGAAAAAATTTGAAGAGGGTACGCGAAAGTTTCAAAGTGCCGGCAAGAGTCTTTACAGCTTCCCATGGTATGTAATCGTGGGTGAACCGGGCTCGGGCAAGACAGAGGCCATACGTCACTGTAATGTAGGTTTTCCCCCCGGTCTACAGGATGAGTTTCAGGGTACGGGTGGCACGATCAACATGAATTGGTGGTTCACAGACCACGCAGTGATTCTCGACACTGCCGGCCGGTTGATGTTCGAAGAGGTCGAAACGGGGGGCTCAAAGGAGTGGAGGGAGTTTTTAAACTTGATGAAAAAGTATCGACCTCGCTGTCCTATCAACGGCGTGCTGCTCGTAATACCTTCAGACAGCCTTATCAAAGATACGGCCGACCAAATCGAGCAAAAAGCATCCAAAATCGCCCGTCAATTTGATGTGATCCAGCGAACACTGGACGTGCGGTTTCCGGTCTTTGTGGTCGTTACAAAAAGCGACTTGATAAACGGTTTTCGTGATTTCTTTGATAATCTTCAGGACCCACAGCTTCAGCATCAAATGCTGGGCTGGTCTAATCCGGCACCGCTTGATGAGCCTTACAATACCGATTTTATCGACCAGCATCTAAAGACCATTCAGGGGCGTCTTTTCAGACGAAGGCTTGCACTTTTACACGAAGTAATGGCTGAAGAGCCCGGGATGGAGAAGATGCGCACGGCCGATACGCTGTACGCTTTTCCACAAAGTCTTGCCAAAATAGCACCACGTATGGCCCGGTATCTGGAACTAATCTTCAGTGTCGGCAGCAAGTGGTCGTGTAAACCTCTGTTTTTCCGGGGTATTTACTTCACGTCCTCGATGAGAGAAGGCTCAGCTTTGGATGAGGACCTGGCCGAATCGCTTGGTGTACCGGTTGATTCTCTTCCCGATGGACGTGTGTGGGAACGTGACAGGGCTTACTTTCTCCGCGATCTTTTTGTAAAAAAGATTTTCCGCGAGCAGGGTCTTGTCACTTTTGCGACAAATGCCAAGAGTCTGCATAGGCGCCGGAAAACCGTTGTTTTAGTGTCAGCCATAGCAAGCGTGGTTTTATTGCTGTTCTTTACCTTTTACGCGGCAGGCAAGTTCAGTAAAAGTATTGGAGAGATGCAGGAGTATTTTGGGGGGATTGCAAAGTTAATTGAAGGCGGCCCACGGGAGGCTCAAAATCAACTGCAAGTGATAAAGAAGGTTGATGAAGAGGGCTATAGGTATATCGGCCGTAATCCGATACCGGGGATACCGGGAGGCATTAAGCGATCGAATGTTTCTGCACGACTTGCTGATGCCGTGGAGCGATGGGAGAAAAAGGGCATACCCTGGATTTTCAAACTGGCGGCTAAGTTTGCACAGCGGATCACACCGGAGAAACTGAAGGATGCACAGGGTGTGCTTTACGAAGCCGGAGTACTCCAACCGTTTATACAGGCCGCCCGAAATCGTATGGATACACGGCAGGACGGTGAATGGGTATACCAGAATCCGGAGACTGAAGTGCTGCGCCAGCTGATTCAGCTCAAAGTCAATAAGCCTCTAAATGATGAAGGTGGATACTCTGCCCAAACCTTCCTGGATCCTATCTTCGAATATGTTTTTAGCCACGATGAAGGTATTGAAGACGAAGAGGATTTCAAAAAGCGGTTGAAAATATATAATGAAGACAAGGCCGAACTACATCGGCCCCTGGGGATCATCTATAGTGGAACCTGGCCGCCTGCTTCTCTCAAGACCGATCCTAATACCAAGGACCCGACAATAGAGCACGGCGTAACCTTTTTCAATGATTATTGGACCGATCCTAACAGATTGAGCGAACGCAGCAGGGACTATGCTCAGGTCCAGACAATAGAGGGGCTTGGAAACGCTCTCGAAGATTTCAATGACGCCGAACAGTGTATTTTCGCTTTACAGAATTACGACGCGGCCGAATCGGCAAAACCGTATACAGCCGAACAACTCAAAGAATTTGTGAGCAAATGGCAGGAATGCTTTACGAATCTGAAAAACGCAAAAGATAGGGCGGACAATTACGTTCGCGCTCTTGAGGGTGATGACGGCCTTGAGGATCTGTGGGCCAGGGCGGCCGCTACGGCCTTAAAAGAAGTTGATACTAATTATAAGTTCCTTCTTAATGAAGTGAACGAAGTACAGGAGGGGCACTTCCTGGGCGGCCTTCGGGAAAAACTCGAAACTACGTACAGTCAAATAGTGGAAAGAATGAGCAGAGGCGAGTTGGGAAGGCGGTTCAGACTGTTTGATGAAGGATTTTATAAAAAGATTCAAGATCAGGGCCGCTTGTATGAAATTCGCTTTAAGATGTACTCACAGGCAAATGAGCTTATAGCAAAAATGGAAACCGTCTCCAGTCTTAGCAAGAAGGCTGATGATATAAGGGGAATCGGAAAGGCCGTAGCAGAGGCACGTCGGCAGGTTGACCGTTTACTTCACCTTGACTCTGCTGCTTTTCGTTTCAGGGAAGCTTCCGCTGTTTCAGAGTTTGCTCTTGGCCTGGCTGAACGCAGCCATCTGTATCATATTGTAAAGGCCGGCTTGGAAGCGGCTCCTAAGAGTATTGAGGCGCTTGAAGCACTGGTAGAAAAAGAAGCCGATTGGGATTGGAAAGATATTCCGGTGGAAACCGTCAACAAAAAATATGATCCGCACGTAGGCGGTGCTGTCCTGGACGGTTGGAAGTTTTTTGGTGATACCTTAAAGGGTTATGAATTGCCCGAAGCCAGGGCCCTCCTTGTGATATATCAAGACGCAAACGGAATATACTCCGATTATGCCACTCGATGCATTGATGGCTATTGGCTTGACCGTGTGCCGGAGGATGTGATCAAGGCTAAGATAGGCCGTGATTCGCAGCGCTTCGCAAACTTGATTGTCAGAGATGTATTCGGTGAGTTGGATGATTTTGGTAAATCTCTGGAAAAGGCTCTTGCTCAGTTTAGTGCTTATGCCCCTGTAAGTGGTGAAAAGATCAAACTGTTTAGAGATAACCTCGAAAACATCAGAGACAGAAACAAAGCTGAAAGGCTTTATCTTACGTCTCGGACTGTTCTAACAAAATGGAGGCAGTTAAGCGGTGATATGTGGGAAAAGCGCAGGGCTTTGTTAAGTTTACAGGCCGGAGATTTCCGCGAGGATTACACGCCTTTTTCTTATCGATTCAATGCGGAATTTGTGGATGCATACTGGACTGAGCTGACTTACAGTCTTTTAAGTCAACTGGCAGGCCAGGTTCAGAGTGAGGGCAACAAAGCTTTTCGTGAGCTGAAAACCAGTTACTGTGACAAGTTTCCCATGGAACGGAACAGCCAAACCAATTTGACGCGGGAAGAACTCATCCAGACAATGTCACTCTTAAATAAAGTTCGTTTGATGGAAAGCTTTGATCCTAAAACAATCGGAGGTGGTGCCGGGACAACAATCGACAGGATAGACCAACTGCTTGGTCGGTTACGTCAGATTCAACTACTGCCGGCTGAGTCCCAGTGGTTTGAAAGAATCGAGAAAGTTTACAAGAGTTTGCCCGCGGGGCAGCAGCCATATTACGGCAGAGTCACTCTCCTGGGCAAGGAGGAACAGGACCGCCTTGTCCGGAGTGGTGAAGAGCTCCTGCTTCCATTCTTTAGAAAATTCAGGCTTGTCCAGGGAACAGAAACAAGTGAGGAGGTTAGAACTATCTCACAGGATAACCAGGCTGTAGATGACATGATTATTCGATATCCCGGTCCGCCGCTCCGTGTAGAGTTTTATGAGCATGCCGGTGATGAGAAACCTAAAACAAGCGTGGAGTTTCCTGAGCCGTGGGCTTGCCTGAGAATGTTTCACCAGTGTTATGACGGGCGAAAGAAAGGATACATCAGGCTTAATATCAAAAGCGAGGAAGGAAGGGGAGGAGTATTGTATTTGTTGATTGAATTCTTTAGCGACAATGAATGTTCGCGTCAGGTCGATATGCCAACACCAGAGCAGTGGCCATCGCTGAAACAGTAGGAGCAGAATAGGTTTTGGCCTCTATTTTGAAAAAGATTGTCAAACGGCTCAATCAAAGGGGCCGGAATGAAGCGTCCAAAAGAGTTTTTATAGCCGCGTTCGGCAAGCATCCGGGGTGGGATGACCATATTGATGACATCGGTCTTGAAACGGATGTTCTCGTCTCCGTAAAACGCATCCTTTACATTCAGGGCATCGGCAGCAATATCGATTCGGGAAGCTGGGACAAGCTTGAGGATGACCAGAGACTTGAAAAGTTTGGACATGTCTTTGTCTGGTGCATGAATCGAGATGTGGTAGTTGGACGTTTGTGGTCTTCTCAGGATGGAAAAGGCCGGTCAAGTTACCCAATGGTTGTCTGTGTTCAGTGTTCGAAGCTACCACTACCGTGGGTTTTGAAGAACATTCTGCCTCGTTTGGAAGAAATTGAGCGAGCTTGCATCGGCACTACTTCGGCGGATGACGTTCATAGAATCATTGAAGACGCACGAAATCAAATCCGGCAGTTGGCGCAAGGTTGTGAGCCGGTGCGAAAAATTAAGGTGAAGCGTTCAGATGTGCTTTCAAAACTTGCTGAGTTGCCGGAGATGGGGCCAAACCGTCAGGGTCTTCACCGCGTCCTTTACCATATTGATCGCGAAGTTGTCCAGGCTGGTTCCGGGGGCGGCAAGAGCGGGGAATGGCGGCCGGCATTGATAAGATTGCCGACTTCCTCTCCTGCCGTACAGGAAAATGTTCTTTTGTGGATTAGTTTTCTGTTGGCCAAATTTGGTCTTAATACGCACATACTTGTAATCATACCTTTGCGTAACTCTTGGATAGATTTAGTGATAGGTGAACCAACGGATTTACATTTATTTTGTCTGCGGGCCTCCATCAGCGTGGTTCCCCTTACAAGCAGTATTCCTTATACTATGGATTCGGAATTTATTGCTCAAACAAATCAACTTATCGATGATTCAAAAAGCGATAGCAAGTAACGGAACGTCTTTGGATAAATTTGATTAGTTTCTTCGTATACGCTTCCGGTTTCATCTTGGAAAACAAAGCCAGCCATCTTCTAAAGTGGCCGTCGGTGTAATAACCGCGAGACTTACGCTGGCCGGTAATTGTTAAGCGTATAAGCATTTTTTGCTTCCGTCGAGAATACAGATCGCACTTAATCTATCCTTAAATCTGACAATCCCTCCGGTGTAACCAGGCAAAAAGGCCGAGCCAAATTGGCCCGGCCTCTTTTATCCTCCAATGAAGGAGGACTACCATGTTTCTTGTTTATATTATGTCAAAAGTTATATTTCTTTATATTCACCGGTGCAGGACCGGTCTGGCCAACCTCCGCCGGATCAACAGCCGTGTCCTATTCCACCTTCTTGAGAATCATCTGCCGCGGCTCGCCTGAGACATGGAAACTGCCCTGGGGGTAAATCACTCCTTTGTCCAGTATGAGATTGCCATCCTCGTCGAGATATCCCCGATATACGTAGTCGCACCCGTGGGGACTTCTATCTTTGATGTCTATGACAATTTTGTCTGTGGCCAATAACCATGTGCCCGTTACAGTCATCCCGGCCTTGATTGCTCCCGGGGTTTTGTCCTTGCCGAATCTGTCGCCCATGGTGACTTGGCATATCCCTTTAGGCCGAACATCAATCTCATGGACATCACCTCTCGTCTCGCCGCGCCATCGACCCAGAAAGACAGTCTCGTCAACCGGCTCTATATGCACTGTCTTGACATCCACCAATTCACCAACACTCAGGCCCTTCACGACGGCCCTGGCCTTGTCGGCGACCTGCTTTGCCAGCGAGGCGCTTGCCTGGTCGTGTTCGATTCGGAACGTAAACGGCACATTCTTCGGTTTGGTGATACGCCACAGGATATGCTGCTCGAGGTCTTTCGGATTGACCAGGCCTGTTGAAAGGGATTCAGAACCTCCGTCCGGCCGCTGCATAGCATGTGTATAGAAAGTAGTGATTTTGCCCTGCCTGAGGTAGAACGTGGAATTGCCGGAGCCTGTGTGTGTGATCTGTTCCAGGCGTATTTCCGTGTCCATTTGGGAGTTGTTCTCTTGCGCCACCGAGATAATCCTGTTGCGCAAATCCCTGGCCGAACTTTTTGTATCGAAATCGTAGTAAATGTGAATTCGGATCGGCAGACTATCCACACTCTTGAACTTCTCCCGGAGGTAGTCCAGCAACTCTTTCTCGGATAGAAATCCCGCGACTTTCCAACGTTGCATGATCCAGTAATCGGTGAAAGGTTTCTGGCCTTCCAGAACAAACAAACGCTCACCTATTATCTCGAGAGATATAAACGAATTAAGAGTCTCTGTCGGCTGTAAGGCCAAAGGAAGCTTGGGAACAATTCCCGCCAACTCACGGAGATTCGCCAACTCCATCGCGCGTTTAGATTCGAGTTCCGCTTTTGCCAGCAGCAATTCGTAAAGCATTTCATCAGGACCTCTCTTCGCTTCGGCCTTGTGCGCGAGCTGTTCGATCTGAAGATCAAGCAGCTTTATCTGTGTAAAGCTTTGCGTGATCTGACGGACGACATCAAAAGCCTCTTCCTTACTGACTTTTCGATTCTCCATTGCCAGTCGAATGAGGTCACCCAACTCAGGATCCTCCACCTTCTGAACGCGGTCAAGTACGCTGGACGTGTCGCTTTGAGCTGCTGGAACCGCTCCGAAGACCATCGGCAAACCAAGGCAAAGGATACACAACAACTTTTTAAACTGTTTGTTTCTCATTTTTCAATCTCCAAAAGCCTGTGCAAGAATTTGATTTATACTCTCAGCCGACGAGTGCGGGCCCGATATACCCATCAGCTCTAAACGTTCTATTTGATTCTCGATAGACTCGGCGGCGAACACTTGCCTTACCTGACCGTCCGCGATGAATGTGCCGGCAGGCAGCAGTCTACCCGCGCGTTCGACAGCACGACCCATACGGTCTTCCATTCCCAACTGCCTGAAAAGACGAGCGGCCTCCAGCCATGCCACGAGTTCAGTCGGCACATTTACGCTATCGGTATCCACCTGTTTTGCGCTATTTAGGGTTGTGGGCGATGCAGGTTGCACCGAAAGTCGACCGCCGAGAAATGCGACACCAGCAATCAGGACAGCGGCTGCCGCAAATTTTGCTCTTCTCCAGGCTAAACGTCGCCGCCAAACACGAATAAACTCGGCCGTCGATTCATGGAGCAACTGTTGCTTAAACGCATCCCGCGGCGGCTCGCTCGACAAATTCTGCGTTAGATTTGTATCTGCGTCTTTATCTTTCATATTATCACCTTGTACAATATATCATTCCAAATTTCGTAACTGTTCGTACTCACGGGCAAAGCTGGCCCTGGCCCGCCGCAACAGCGATTCTATCGCCTCTACGGATGCACCGTTGTTTGCGGCGATCTCATTCATACTCAGCCCCCTGAGGTATTTTTCATCAAGCACGATGCGATAATGAGAGGGCAACCGGGCGAGTGCCTCATGCACCCGCAAATCAATCCCTCCTTGCGTGACCTTCTCAGAAATGCCCTTTGAAGACGACTCCTCGTGTCGCTTCCTTCGCTGCTCGTTAGTCCGGGTCGCCATATGGCGGTTCCTTGCTACACCGAATAGCCATGCTCGAAAGGCCGCCCGATTGGGATCAAAACGGTGAATCCGGCGGGCCGCGGTGACGAAGACCTGCTGGGTCAATTCCTCGGCCAAGTCATGCCGGGTTCTTGTAAGCACGAGGCAAAATCGATAAACTGCTTCAAAGTGCCGGTCGAATAACTGCCGCCATGCCTGCTCGCTGCCATTCTGGGCGGCGTATATTGTAAAAGTCTCAGAATCTACATCCATACTCGATTGCTCAGTCGGTCGCTCGGATCTCAACATACAATTGTCGATCACGTCTCTATAATTATTTCTCGTCTCATCCGGCAAATCCGTCGCCAATTCCGGAAAAAACTTAGAAAATTCTATCACATCAAACCCTTGTTTACACCAGCAGATTACATCCATAGAAGTCACTGCTGCCCTGTCGAGTTGACGTGCTAAGGGCCGGCATACACATTTTAGAGTTCGTTCAACAAACTAATTAAACTCAACAAATCCTGAAAAAAGCCGGAAATGGCCGGAGAAAGGCGGGCAAAACCGCCCCAAGCGGAACCTGTGATGCGGCGACAAATCATCTGTTTCAGAAGCGAGAAAAAATCGCAATTCTCGTGGTGATGGTACGAATCCCAAATCTTCAATGGATTCCGTACTATCACGTCACATCATTTTGTGCTTCTTAAGTCAATAATTTGTTTGCCATAATTGCTAAGACCGCAGATCATTATCTAACAGGATGTAGCTTAAGCCGATGCAGAGTCGAGATAAATGGGTGGTTAATCCAGCAAATTTACCAAGGAATCGCTGGTCATATCTATTCCATCACAGCAATTGGGATATACACAATCTCCCTGTAGCTACCAACTCGCCATTACTCATTGTTTTGAGCTTGACATACTTATATGAAATTGAATTACAAGGTGTCTTAGTGTACCGTACGATTACTCGGCGTAGAACCGCCAGATGACACCTGTTGTTGTTCCGTCGGCGTTAACTTCGTCGATTCGCCAATAGTACCACGTATTCTTAAACAAATTGCCCGGAGGATCAGATGTTGTGCCTGTCTGATTCTGCACGAAAGGCGGCGGATTGGTGTTGCCAAAATAAATATTATGTGAAGTGGCATCGGTTCCTGCCGTCCATGTAAGTGTCACTGTCTTTCTGTTCACGCCGGTCTGGCCGTCGGCGGGATTGGGGTCTGTGGCCTGTCCGGGTGGGTCGCCGGGCGGCAAGGTTTGCGCGGAAGCTTCGGATGAAAAATCCGTCTCATTCTGGCTTGCGCTTTTATCACGAGCTTTTACCTTGTAGGTATACAGCGTGTCCGGCAGCAAACCTGTATCCTCGTAAAAGGGGCTGTCCTGCCAGCCGCTGTCATTGCCGCCGCCGCTTGTGCATGTGAACAAATACTCCACACTGCTGACGTCGCTTGCGGTTATTGCCTCCATAGCAATAGAGCGGCTGCCGGTGGCGTAGGGAAGCACCAGCCACTGCATCGGGTCAGGCGTGGGCGGGTCGGTATCGATTACGCCGGTGCCCTCGGAGCGGATATACATTTGGTCGATAAAGATTGTGTCCTGACTCCTGTTGCCCTGCGAGCGGTTGGTATCTATGACCCGGATGTAGACCGTACCTTGGGTGGTGGCCGGCATTACATAGCTTTGCTGTGTATCATCATCGGCGGTCCTCGTGACGGTCAGCATGTTGACATAGCTGGAATTATCTGTTGAATAGGCGAATACAAAATCGTCATCATCGACGCTCACGGACTTGTAAGCCTCGATGAAGAACGTTACGCTGTCGCCCCCCGCAATGTTGAACACCCATTTGTGCTCGAGCCAGCTATGTCGCAGGTTTGGCTTTCCGCCGGAATCTCTTTCGGTGATCTGTTCGTAAACGTTGTCGCTTTCATACGTATCAGTGTAGTTTCCGACGACGCTGCTGTTTCCAACGATTATTTCGCTTTGGGCAAAATTATTAACGGGCCCACTGCCGGGATCGGGGTCCGTAATTGCAGTTCTTTCGACCGAATAAGCTGTTTGATTCAGGCCGGCCGGGGATATAATTACGCCGTATGCGTTGTTATTGTCCGAAGAGATAACAAGCGTTTCATCGGTGACGTTGTCCTTCGTGCCGGAAACGTTGTTGGACGAGCCGCTCATTAGTATCAGCGGCGCCCCGTCGAAGGATATCTGGGTCAGGGGCGTTTGTTTGTAAACGATGTTGTTCAGTCCCTCCGAGGCCGTGTAGAATACAGTCACCGCGCCGTCGACTTCGTTAAGCATGGTAATGGGCCTTGTTCCGGAAGTATCCACACCGTATAGATCATCCCACTGACCGTTTGGACGTCTTACCAGAAAGGCTATCTTTGGGTAGTCGGCAGTATCGTAGCTGGTCTTGACGGCGGCGTATAATGTTCCGTCGGAGGCGACCGCGACATTCAGGTGGTCGTCGGCCATTCCTCCCCCCACATCATCGATTGCCGACTGAGATGCGGGGACTTCATCGGCCGACCATACGGCTGGCCCGTCACTGTCGGAGTGAACACGAAAGCCGAATCTCTTTGTCTGCTGGTTGGACCAAAGGACGCCGATCGTTCCATTGCCCAGGGTTGTGACTACAGAGATATCATCAGTGGAAACGTCCGAAGCCAAAGTTATCGGCGAACTCCATACATCGTACGGCGGGTCGCTATAGCGTACATTGATGTCCGTCGATGCATCACTGGCTATCCACATACGTCCCGTCGAGTCGACATCGAGGGTAGCCGTTTCGACACCGGAATCCAGTGCAATATCGACCGTCGATGGTCTTTGCGTCCAAAGCTGATATGTTTGAGAAGGCGCATCGTATTCTACCGAAACCAACTTCGAAGACACGCCCCTGAAAAGCAAAATGTGAACCACGTTTCCTACGACTTTCACGTCTGCACGGGAACTGGTATGAGACGCAAGGTCCATCACATCTGTCCATTCGGTCCCGGCCAGCCCCCAAAGCGCCGTACCTTGTAAATCGGGCAGCACGGCCCACCAGAGACCATCAGGCGTTCGCCAGACTTTGGATTGCGGCTTTTCGCCCGTACTTGCCGAAATCGACAACGGCGTTAGCTGTGTAAGCAATGAGTCGCGGGCCTTGACCCTGTATGTATAAGCCGTATCGGGATCCAGCCCGATGTCGGTATAAGTAGTGCTGATTTGCCAGCCGCTGTCGTGGCCAGGACCGGCCGTGCACTGGAAGTAGTACATTACATTGGTCTGGTCGTAAGCCGTCGTCGCGGTCATCGAAATAGAATCTGGACCTATCGCATAGGGCTCGACCGCCCAGGTCATTGGATCAGGCACAGGCGGTGTGCTGTCGGCGTAGACATACCCCGCTGCAAGAGCCGGGATAAGCACGGCGAATGAAAAAAACGATACACATTTTTTTCCTGATAGAATTTCTGTCCAATTCATTTTTCAAGCTCCTTAATTAAGTTAACATTTACCTCGCAACATCTCTCTACCGTTTCATAAATGGATATTTCTATGTTGTTTTCATCCTGCACATTGCGAGTCACTATCTACTAATACACAGAGTTAAGTGTATAGGGATTCGTTGATTTAACACCTCCTGTATTCGAATTTATTTTGATAATACACAATTCAAGTGGAAAGTCAAGGAGAAAATGGCTGATTAAATATATATCGGGAATGGTTTCTAAAAACAGGGATATCTGGCCCTAAAGACCGGCTTTCCGGTCCTGCAGGCTAAAAGTGGCTATTTCGACTTGTTAATAGACCTTTTCTCGGTGTGTCTGTTCTTCAACTCCTCTATATACCCAGCCGCGGCATCTTTTCCGCCCAAACCATCGGACCTGTCTTATTGTTCCCAGAGCCAGCTATCAAAGAAAAGGGAGGCATCTTTGAAGTCGACAAATCCGTTTCTATCGAGGTCCTCGCGCAAAAGATGCTGATAAAGACCCAGACCACCGGAGAACAAACTGTAGTCCTGAAAATTGACGATGTCATTATTATTCAGGTCGGCTATATTTCCGACTCCGACTATCGATGAGGACATGCTTGCCTCGGCAGTGCCTCCATACGCACCCATATTTATTCGTTTCCCGTGAGGCCATAATTCTGCCGTCCAGTCCGAATTCGGGTCACCTGTGTCGATGGAGGGGCTGTTCACAGCATCCTTAACCCAGCTCTGGATGACGGGATTCCAGCGGCCAAATTGGGATTTGAGGTGAAAGTCCCAGTTGCCAACATCGGCGAATTGAGGGTCGGAATTGATATTTCCAACGCCCCAAGTAAGGGTGGAATGTGTGGACACCGATGCGCTGCCCTCACCGCCTTCGATGTTGCAGTAATAGACTTCTGCATGAGAACCGCGATCTCCCGTATACGGACTGTCCGTCAGTGAAAGCGACGTTGCACAGTCCCATATAATGCAGTTGATAGCCGTGGCTCTTCCGCTGCCGGGGTAGAGGCAATACTTGTTATCGGGGGCCCACCTGTCTGTGTGGTCAAAGAACTTGAGGCCAATCGAAGAATCGACAATTGTGTTGTTCACCAACAGAGCATCACACTGGTTTTGCACTGCAATCGCTCCGTTGTTACAGTTATAGATTAAGTTATTCATCATGATTGGAGAGCATTTGTCCCGAAGGACCACGCAGTGATCTGTATCATCGCCTCCAATTATAACGTTTCCGATGAATACGGCCGAGCAGCGTGTAGGGTTGATATAATCGTCGTAGGAGTCAAAGAAAAAGTTGTTCCTAATCAGCGGAACCGGCGTGCTCTCGCCGTACAAGTCTACGTCGTCGTTGTCACCATGGTGATCCGTGAAGAAGCAGTCTTCAACCAGGACGTATGAGTATCTCGTATGCACACCCTGTCCGATTGAGAGAAACTGGCTGCCTGTGATGTTTGCTGATGCCTCTCCCGGATGTTCCACGTCGTCGGCAACAATGACTATAGCATCGCCTTGGCCATTGCTTCCGTCATCGGGAAGGTTCTGAAAGGTGCAGTCTTCGATATCGACATGGCTGGCCAGGGCGACCACCGCTTCGTGGTAGTCCCTCGGCAGCGGAGGCGTGTTCGGGTCACAGCCTTCATCGTAGTAATCCTTGTGGTCGCCTGCGCTGTCGGCAAACTCGATAATACAGTGCACAAGGCGGCTGTCTTCGGCCTCAATGAAAATAATCTGCTTCCATCTTTTGCCGATGCCGTTGCGTGTGAAGCGAATCGGTTCCCCTTCCGTTCCGTCGGCGAGGAGTTGTCCGTACACTTTGATCGAAATGCCGTTGTCCATCATGACGGTCGTTCCCGGCTCAATAGTCAGGACGATGCCGGCCGGAACGATAATGTTATCTTCAAGGATTTGCGTTCCCGACCACGTGGTATTTTCAGTCAGCACTACATCCGACTCTACTCGCAGAGCGGGTATAAGTGAAAAATCTGTGCTACCTTTTGAAGTATTATGCCCCTCTACGGCCAGAAGGTTGTTTCCATCATTCAACAGCTCGCTCACAGTGCCCAGATCGATTGTCTCCGGCGTCCCTGCCTCATGAGAAGATGCCAGCGTCTCGTAGGTAACGTCTTCGTCGGGCATGTGCCTTGACGTTACGAAATCCCCATTCAAATACGCAATAAATCCGTCGTCGTAATCAATCACAAGCTGAACAATGCCGTTGGGATCCAATGACGACAAAGACACCGGGAATTCCTTTCGGATGTACACCGTAACGTAGTTACCTTGCATGTCGAGAAGCTCGGTGTTATCGTCATTATCCCCGTAACCAAAGCCGCTTTGCCCTATTTCCCAGTCAGAATCGTTGAAGACGGGCTCTTTCCAATATTCGTTTGGTTCGCTCGGCGGTACGGTGCCCCGGAAGAATCTCCAGTATTCGTCTGGTTCGATAAAAGTTGTTCCCGCTGAGACGCTGCTATGAAAGAGTACGAGCATTAAGAAAGAAATGATAATAAGTTTAATATGTGCGAGCTTCATAAAAAGTCCTCCATAAACCTGAAGATAACACTCCCCCAAAGCCTTTATTATCTTTACCGAGATTTCCTCAATAAACTGCTTTTCAACATTCCCAATAGTTCCGATACACTATATTACCAAATTTTTCATTAAACTGCTACTTTTTTTGCCCCGTTTCGAAACTACAATCTCTCAAAAAGCGGAAATTCTCCATGAAGCTGCTTCTGACTAATGATTTTTCGTAGCTCAAACACTATTTTTTATCAGAAAATCCGGTTTTTTTAATAACATTTAGCGACAAGGTCTTCACGTAAATATAGCCGGAAACCGCCGGATTCGGTAAAAATTGC
>Ga0209427_10001569_pt1 | contig 26497 bp, 27 predicted proteins | sample DeeMarSWOR136_30_FD_187465 | JGI IMG/M metagenome (GOLD analysis project Ga0209427, IMG submission 187465) | Marine sediment microbial communities from White Oak River estuary, North Carolina - WOR-1-36_30 (SPAdes) (version 2) | ecosystem: Environmental > Aquatic > Marine > Intertidal zone >...
CAGGGAGAGGATGGATCCCTTGGTATAGGAAAGGTCAACAGGGGCGATGATTGCCATATTGAACATATTGCTCCCCAACATGGCGGCCACTCCCATATCGATAGCGCCCAAACGAAGGGCGGAGACGGCAACCACGATCTCAGGCAGCGATGTGGTGATGGCCAGGAACACGCTGCCGGCAAAGGTGGCACCCCAGCCGGTGACTTGCGCGATCTCATCACCGATGAATGAGAGCCAGATCCCAGCGCCTATGATCGCCACTGCTGCCAAGGTGAATTTGATATAGGTCGCCCTTCGGGAAATCTCCTCATAGCGCAGAGGCCCTGCTGGGAGCACCCCAAGCCGGCGCCTCCTCTCCAAATGGAATATCCCCCTTACTCCCACCAGATAGACGACGAGGATTATAATTGCAGGCACACCAAGCCAACCCAAGGCGAACCAGGAGATCCTGTCGCCGGCGGAGATAGCGCCAGCGGCGATAGCAACCAGCAATATCATCAAGCCCGCCGATGCAATATGTCCCGGGCTTGCTCTGGTCAGCACCGGGACAGGATGAGATAGGACGTCCAATAAGGCGATGACAGCAAGATTGAGCATATTGCTGCCAAAGAGAGTGCCCACGGCCAAATCGGCACTCCCCACCAAAGCGGCAGCGCTGACTCCGGTGACCAGCTCCGGCATCGAGGTTATGGCAGCAATAAGGAGCAGCCCGATCCATATCCCACCCACACCCGTCTTCTCTGCAATGGCGTCCCCATACCGCGATAGCTTGATCCCCGAGAATAAGATGATCGCCAGACAAAGGAGAAACTTCAGCCAAACCAAAAATTGTGGCTCCTAAAGGTAAGGTCATCGTGTAATCATAGCATATTAAGGGCACACAAGCGAAATAATAACACATCAACGATAGCTGGTAAAGAGGCAAGCTCGACTTCTGTGTGAACATAGGTTTATAATAAATCAGTCATGAACAGGATTTCGCTAAGAGCAGATGGCCTCGAGCTTGCCGGGCGGCTGTATCAACCACCGCCAAAAAGGGGAGAAACCTATCCCGCACTCTGTCTCTGCCATGGCATCCCGGCGGGGCCCCCAGACCCAAGTGACGCAGGCTATCCCGCACTCGCCGAGAGGTTCTGCGCCCAGGGCTTTATCGTCCTCATCTTCAATTTCCGAGGCACCGGGGCAAGCCAGGGCAACTTCGACATCCTTGGCTGGTGCCGTGATTTAGCCGCCGCCATGGATTACCTATATCAACTCGAGGAGGTGGATAAATCCCGCCTCTCACTGATGGGATTCAGCGGCGGTGCTGCGGTCGCTGTTTATGTTGCCGCCAGCGATAACAGGGTCTCCTCCATCGTCACCTGTGCCTGCCCCGCTGAATTCTCCAGATTCAAGAGCCCCGAGGGGCGTGACGCCATGATCGAGCAATCGCGGCGTACCGGCACCATCAGGGATAGCAACTTCCCGCCCTCTTTAGAGGAGTGGGCCCGAGGCTTTGAAATCGTCAGCCCGATAAACTGGGTGCATAGAATCGCGCCCAGACCGATCTTGATTGTGCATGGCGATAGCGATGAGTTGATAGAGCCAAGCCAGGCCCTGAAACTTTATCACAGGGCAGGTGAGCCTAAGGAGCTTCTGCTGATCCAGGGCGCCGGTCATAGGCTGCGCACCAACGAGATGGCGGTGAGCGCGGCCTTAAGCTGGCTCAAGAGGGTAAATAACATCCCGGCGAGCAGCTTGGGATGCCAGGGAGGTCCAAGTTGAACCCAGTTACCCCCGATGCCAAAAAGGTGCTCCTGATCAACCCCAACCAAATGAAGCCCCCAGTAGTCCCCCTCGCTTTGGACTATTTAGCTCACGCCTTGACACAAAATCACTTCGATGTTGACATCCTCGACCTGTGCTTCGCGGCTGACTCAGCCCAAGCAATCGATGACTACTTGGCCCATAATAGCCCGGTGGCGATAGGGATCACCGTGCGCAATATCGACGACACCTTCATTGCCAGCCAGGACTTCTTCATCCCCAAACTCAAGGAGATTGTCGATCGTCTCTGGATGCGGACTTCTGCTCCATTGATCCTGGGCGGCTCAGGGTTCTCCGTCATGCCCGAAGCCATTCTGAGCTACTGCGATGTCGGTCTGGGGCTCTGGGGTGAGGGCGAATATTCCCTACCCCTGCTCGTAGCCAAGATGGCAACGAACCAGGAGTGGAGGGATGTGCCCGGTCTTGTATATCGCAGCGATCAGGGATTTCATCGTAACCCGCCAAAGTATCTCAAGCTAAGCGAGTTCGCCCCAGAGAGAGACGCAGTCGATAATCGCCGTTACTTTGCGGAAGGAGGCATGGGCAGTATCGAGGACAAGCGGGGCTGCGCCCAAGGATGCATCTATTGCGTTGATCCTGTGGGTAAGGGGAGGCGAGTCCGCCTCCGCCCCCCGGACAGGGTAGCCGACGAGATAGAAAGACTACTCGAACTGGGGATCGATCACTTCCATTTCTGCAATGGCGAGTTCAACATACCTGAAGCCCATGCCCGCGAGGTTTGTCTCAAACTGATAGAGCGAGGGCTGGGCAGCAAGTTGAGATGGTATGCCTATTGCAGCCCAGCGCCCTTCTCCGATGAATTAGCTAACTTGTGCCAAAGGGCGGGATGTGCCGGGATCGATTTCGGGGTGGATAGCGGCAACGAGTCGATGCTGCGCACTCTGGGCCGTGACTTCACCGGGGATGACCTGAGGCGCACCGCCGATGCCTGTCACCGCCAGGGCATCGTCTTCATGTATGACCTGCTCCTCGGCGGACCTGGTGAAAGCAAAAAGTCGCTGCGGGAAACCGTTGAACTGATGAAGCGACTCTCGCCGAGCAGGGTCGGTGCTGCCATGGGCATTCGCGTCTTCGCCCAGACAAAGCTGGCGGCATCGGTCCACAGGCAAGGTCCCTTGACCGAGAACCCAAATCTGCACGGCACAGTGGAGGGAAATAATGACTTCTTTGCCCCTGTCTTCTACCTATCCTCCGCCCTGGGACCTGATGCCCAGGGTTATCTCAGTGAGCTTATCGCCGGTGATGAGCGTTTCTTCTTCGGTGCTACAGGTGATGCCGACCAGAACTACAACTACAACGAAAACACCATCCTGGTCAACGCCATTGAGGCAGGCTACCGAGGGGCTTTCTGGGACATCCTGAGGAGGCTGGCGCAGGGGCTGCCGTAGTGCCTTGTGTCATCAGCCGAAAGGCTCCGGAGGGACAACAGGCGGGGATTTACTTTTTTGTAGGGCTGTGCTCAAATAGGTGCCGACTAATGATAGGTCTTCGGTATGAAGATAGGTGTGGGCAGTAGCATCGAACAGCATGTTGATCCTGGATGGCATCTCCTCTTCACCGAGATAGAAGATGCAAGCCACCGGGATTTTGGGAAAGGCGAGGAACCTGAAGGCAGCATCACCAGTGCGGGTCATCGGCGTGCCACCAAGAGCCAGACCCGCCTTTCTGAAAGACTCAACATCATCACCAAAGGCACGTTGCAGGGGATCTATGGCCATGTTTATAAACCTGCGCTCGAAGATATGAGCGCCGGGGAGGTTGCGATAGGCAATCCACTCATCGGCAACGGGAATGCCCTTAGCCCGCAGCAGATAATGGAGCAGGAGCACCTGAATCCATTGCGCAGGAGGGGTGGCAACGCCCGACTCCTCTACCCTGACCTCGGGAAAGTGGATGAGAAAAGTGCGATTGAAGAAAGGGAGCTTGAATTGCCCTTTATCGTATTCAGCACCGCTCTTGGAAGCCACAGCATAGGGATTGATCCCTTTCATCTCTTGCAATGCCTGTTCCAAAGCGATATCATAGCCCATACCAAAGGCAGTATATTGCAGTTTGGCGTTGAATGCAAGTGTTGACAGGACTTGAAAAACGCTGCTAAAATGCGTTTTGGTTAGGCGGAGGGATTATGGATCAAGCGCAGAGGGAGATATTCTGGAATATAGATTATTGGTGGATCATCTATATCCTGGCAGCGCTTGCTGTCGCTGTTATTGCTTACGCCATATATGAGCGAGTCCGCCTCTGGCGCTTAGGCAAGCCGGAAAACAGGCTGGACAATCTGGGGCTGCGGATAAAGTCGTTCCTCAAAATCGGGATTATCGATGGTTTGGCTCATCGGCGCTTTTTGGCCATCGGCGGCCCCACAATCAAGTCTCTGGTCCCCAAAGAGCCCCTGGCTGGGATCATGCATCTCCTCATCGTCGTCGGCGCTGGTTTGCTTCTGCTCGTTACCCTCATGGATGTCTTTTCCCATTACATTGTTCACTATGTCTATGGAAATACCTATTTAGCCTTCTCCTTCCTCAGCGACCTCGGTGGGGTGCTCCTCCTCATCGGGATAGCCTTAGCCTTTGTCAGAAGGTATATACAAAGGCCAAGCCGATTGGATAATACTCGAGACGATGCCATCGCCTTAGCCTTGATCGTCATCGTCGTCCTCACTGGCTTCATTCTGGAGGGATCTCGCATTGCGGCTGCGGCGCCACCGTCCGAGTGGGCAAGATGGAGCTTTTTCGGCTACGCCTTTTCCAAGGCTTTCACTGGCTTAGCTCCGGGACCACAGCTTGCCTGGTACCAAGCGCTGTGGTGGTTCCATGCCGTGTTCACCATTGGGGCTGTTGTCTATATCGGCCTCCTTTTCACCAAGCTAAGCCATATCCTGGTCTCGCCGCTGAATGTATTCTTCAGGTCTTTGCGTCCCAAGGGCGCTCTGGTGCCAATTGTCAACATCGAAGAGGCCGAGGCATTCGGCGTGAGCAAGATCGAGGACTTCACCTGGAAGCAACTCCTGGACCTCGATGCCTGTACCCGCTGCGGTCGCTGCCAGGATAGCTGCCCCGCCTACCTCAGTCAGAAACCACTGTCGCCGAAGAAGGTGATTCTGGACCTCAAAGCACTGCTGCTGGAAAGGAGCAAGGCTAAAAGCTCGGACAATAATGCGCGTGCCTTGATCGGCGAGGTAGTGACCGAGGATGAGATTTGGTCCTGCACTGCCTGCCGCTCCTGCCAAGAGCATTGCCCGGTGTTTATTGAGCACCTCGACAAGCTGATCGATATGAGACGTAATCTGGTGATGGAGCAGGCGCAAATGCCGGAAACGGTCACCGGGACGCTGCGCAGCATTGAGACCAGGGGACATCCGTGGCGGGGGACCATGGCTACGAGGCTGGATTGGACTGAGGGCTTGGAAATCAAACACATCTCCGAGGCTCCCGATGCCGAATTCCTCTACTGGGTGGGCTGTACCGCAGCCCTCGACGACAGAAACCAGAAGGTAGCCATTGCCTTAAGCAAGCTATTGAAGGCTGCAGGGATCAAATTCGCCATACTGGGGGACGAGGAGAGCTGCTGCGGCGACCCGGCACGCAGGATGGGGAACGAGTATCTGTTTCAGCTCCAAGCGCTGCAGAATATCGAGACTCTGACCAAATATAATGTGCGCAAGATCGTAACCGCCTGCCCCCACGGTTTCAATACCCTCAAGAACGAATACCCCCAGTTTGGCGGCAACTTTGAGGTCATTCACCATACCCAGCTTCTCGCCGAACTCCTATGGAGTGGCAGGCTGCAGATTACCCGGGGGGAGCACGGCATTGTCACCTATCACGATTCCTGCTATTTGGGTCGCCATAACGATATCTATGAGCCGCCGCGACGAATCCTGAGTGCCATCCCCGAGCTCACGCCGGTAGAGATGGTGCGCAACCTAAGAGAGGGCTTCTGCTGCGGTGCTGGCGGCGGCAGGTGCTGGATGGAGGAAACGATCGGCGTCAGAATCAGCCATTTGCGCATCGAGGAGGCACTGCAGGCTCACGCTCAGATACTGGCCACCGCCTGTCCCCTTTGCCTGATCATGTTTGAGGACGCGATAAAAGCCAAAGAGGCCGAGGAATCGATCAAAGCCATGGACTTGGCCGAAATAGCTCACGAATATTGCATCATTCGCCCTACCTGAGCTGCTCTCGCACCCGAGGCATTACCTGAGATAGCACCTCGCCCCCTTTGCCATAGATGCGGACATGGGCCATGCCATCCATATCAGTCGCCCCCTGATTTATAATCGCCAGCTTAGCCCCCGATTGCAGAGCATACATAGGCATGAACGCCGCCGGATAAACCACCAGGGAAGAGCCAACGACAATACACAGGTCACAATTCCGCGCGCGCTGCTCTGCCTCCCTGGTCTCCCATACCGGCATCGCTTCCCCGAAGAAGATCACCTCCGGCTTGAGGATACCCCGGCATTCCACACACAGAGGCACTTCAGTGCCCTGTCTTAGCCACTCCAGAATCTCGTCCATGGGATAGCGCTTGTCGCACCTCATGCAGTAGACCCGAGTTATGTTTCCGTGGAGCTGAATCACCCTATCCTCGGAATTGCCCGCCCTTTGATGCATTCCATCTACATTCTGGGTGATGACGCAATCGAGCTTGCCCAATTTTTCAAGCTCGGCGATGGCATCGTGAGCCGGGTTGGGCTCGGTCACAGCCATCATCTCGCCCATTTGCTTGAGCAGTTGCCAGTGCCTCTTCCTCCCCTCCTCTGTATGCAGGAACTGCTGGTAAGTGAACTCATTGGGGTCGAATCTGGACCAGACGCCACCCGGGCTCCTGAAATCAGGGATGCCCGACTCGGTGCTGATCCCGGCTCCGGTGAAGACCACAATGCGCCGCGATTTCACTATAAGCTCGGCGAGCGCATCAATCTGCTGCTCCAGGGTCTGTTCAGCCACACGTCCTCCTTTTCATTGGCATCATACTAAGTGCACAAAGGGGTGTCAACACTAGGGGATGACGTGGGCTGCGCCTTGGTCGCCGCCCTCGGTCCGCCCTGTGAGGAAGCGCTCGATGTCTGCGAGCTTAAATCTGCGGTCGCGGCGGGGACCAACTCGATACCCTGAGACCAATCCCATATTATGCCCAGCGGAAATCCTCGCCTATTTTCACCTTGCCATACCGCTCCCACTCGCTGTAGACGCAGCCGCAGTATTTCTGGCGGTAAAGCTCGAACTCCCTGGCCAGCCTCTGGCCCTCCCTAAAGCCTTTCCTGAAATCCTGATAGTAGAAGGCAACGCCCTGCTCCCCTGCCAGCTCCTCGCCTATCTGGCGCAGCAACTCGTGTTTTTGATACGGGCTGATGAGCAGGGTGGTGGTAAAAGCGGCAAAGCCGTTCTCCGCAGCAACCTCAGCCGTCTTCTTCAGCCGCAGCCGGTAGCAATCGGGGCAGCGATTTCCCTCATGCCCCACCACCGCCCTGAAGTAAGCGAGCATCTCATAGCCCTCAGCGATGATAAGCGGCAGGTCCATTTTCTGGGCCAAGGCTTGCATCGACTCAAGCCGCCTCTGGTGCTCGAGATAAGGATGAATGTTGGGATTGTACCAGAAGGCAGTGACCTCGTGCCCCTGCTCTCGCAGGGAGTTCACTGTAGAGATGGCGCAGGGAGCGCAGCAGCAGTGAAGCAGGACGGAGGCCATATTCTTTACCATAAGCCGGGCTGCCCCTTTTTGTAAGGCAAGCCCAGATGCTCATAGGCGAGGCGGGTGGCAACGCGACCCCGAGGGGTGCGCTCCAAGAAGCCCAGTTGCAGCAGATAAGGCTCATAGACATCCATAATGGTATCAGCTTCCTCGCTGATGGAGGCAGCGATGGTATCCAGCCCCACCGGGCCGCCATCAAATTTTTCCATGATGGTGCGCAACACCTTGTGGTCGATATCATCAAGCCCCATGGCATCGATCTCAAGCCTGGCCAGGGCTTCAAGGGCCACCTCCTCGGTGATAACCCCTTGAGCCATCACTTGAGCATAGTCCCGCACTCGCTTGAGCAGGCGATTTGCCACCCGGGGGGTGCCCCGAGCGCGGCGCGCGATCTCCCTCAGCCCCCCTTCCTCAGCCTCCAAGCCAAGGAGGTTGGCAGAACGATCGAGGATAGTCTCAACCGCTTTTTGGTCATAGAAATCAAGGCGATAGACAGCTCCGAATCTGTCTCGAAGTGGCGGGCTGAGCAAGGCGAAGCGAGTGGTAGCTCCGATAAAGGTGAACTCAGGCACGTTCAACCGCAGGCTCCTGGCCCCGGGACCCTTGCCGATGATTATATCCAAGATAGATTCCTCCATCACCGGATAGAGGAATTCCTCCACCACCCGCCCCAGACGATGAGCCTCATCGATGAATAGAATGTCCTCTTTGTGGAGGCTGGTGATGATGGCGGCGATGTCACCGGTGCGCTCGATGGCAGGACCTGAGGTGACTTTGATATTGACCCCCATCTCGGCGGCGATAATGTGAGCTAAAGTGGTCTTGCCCAAGCCGGGAGGGCCATAGAAGAGGATATGATCCAGAGCCTCGCCACGGCCCTGGGCGGCAGCGATGGCGATCTTGAGATTCTCCTTGACCTTCTCCTGACCGATGAAGTCATCTAACCTCTTGGGGCGTAAGCTGCGATCGAGGGCCAAGTCTTCAGCCCTGGGCTTAGCTGAGATTATGCGCTCCATCTCTCCCATTATAGCAAAATGAAGCGGTCATTGGTATTTGACACCCCCCTTCAAATGGGATAAACTTTCCACAGAGTGGGCGAGAGGGAGGGGTGATTTCGATGTCAGGGCATTCCAGGTGGTCTCAGATCAAGCGGCAGAAGGGGGTGGCGGATGCCAGGCGGGGGCAGCTCTTCACCAAGTTAACTCGGGAGATCATTGTGGCCACGCGTCAGGGTGGTAGCGACCCTGAGAGCAATTCCCGACTTCGGCTGGCAGTGCAGCGAGCCCGGGACGATAACATGCCCATTGATAGCATCGAGCGAGCTATTAAGAGGGCTTCGGGCCAAGTTGAGGGGACAGCGCTCACCGAGATCATCTTCGAGGGCTATGGCCCCGGGGGCGCTGCCATCTTGGTCCAAGCTCTGACCGACAACCGAAATCGCACTCTGGCCGAGGTGCGCAATACCTTCACCCGTGGCGGCGGCACCCTGGGGGAGGCGGGCTCTGTCTCCTGGCTCTTCGAGCCCAGGGGGCTACTTGTTATAGATGCCGACCAGGTGGATGCCGAGGAACTGGCACTATCCGCCATCGATGCCGGCGCCGACGATGTCAAGATAGAGGGCAGCTCGGTGGAGATCTATACCAAGCCCGAGGATTTGGAGACGGTGAGAAAAGCCCTGGAGCCAGATTTCGTTATCTCCTCAGCTGAGCTTTCCCAATCCCCTAAGGCTGCGGTCAAGCTCGATGACAAAGCAGCGCTTCAAGCCTTAAAGCTTCTAGATAAGCTGGAAGAGCTGGATGAAGTGCAGCATGTGTTCACCAACGCCGATTTCCCCAATGACATAGTTCAGGAATATCGAAGCTGAACTCAAGCAGCACGATGTCAGCGATCTCCGTTTTAGGTCTCGATCCCGGTGTGGCAGCACTGGGATATGGCGTGATAGAGGATCGCAGTGAGGGACTCAAGGTCATCGATTACGGGATTCTGACCACATCGGCAAAGTCTCCAACCCCAGAGCGATTGCAGACGCTTTATCGGGGGCTTATCGATCTCATGGAGCGCTATCAACCTCACGAGGTTGCGGTCGAACTCTTTATCGCCAGGAATCTCAGGACGGCGCTGGCAGTGGGACAGTCGAGAGGTGTGGCTCTGCTGGCCGCGGCAAATCAAGGGCTCCCCGTTTATGAGTACACACCACTCCGGGTAAAGCAGCAGGTCTGTGGTTATGGGCGCGGGGATAAGAAACAGGTCCAGAAGATGATCCAGATCCAGCTTGAGTTATCCTCCATCCCCGAGCCCGATGATGCCGCCGATGCCCTGGCGCTGGCACTCTGCCACATCCAGGAGACTCGGCTGAAAAGGCTGATCGCCAATACAAAGGATGCTTAGGCTGACCGATCCCGGTTCGAAGAGGTCAACATGATCTGTGGCCTTGAGGGGATTCTTGAGTGGCGAGGGGATGACTCTGTCATCATCAATGTGGGCGGGGTCAGCTTCCGAGTTTATGTGCCCGCATCGACCCTGAGCACGTTAGATGATACCGGCAGCACAGTCAAGCTCCATACCCATCTGCAGGTAAAAGAGGACAGCCTCACCCTCTATGGCTTCTCCTCAACCGAGGAGCTTGAGCTCTTCCAGGTGCTCATCAGTGTCTCCGGTGTCGGACCCAAGATTGCCTTGGCTCTGCTTTCAGCGCTGCGCCCGGAGCAGGTAATTATGGCCATCACCTCAGGGAATGCTGAAATGCTGAGCCGAGTGCCCGGGGTGGGGCAAAAGATGGCTGCTCGCCTCGTCGTCGAGCTCAGGGGCAAATTGCCTCGCATTGAAGTCCCACCTCCATTGGATGCCGAGATCTTAGCGGCGCTGACCAGCCTGGGCTACTCTATGGCAGAGGCAACCCGAGCCCTGGCTTCCATCCCTGACACCCCCGATTTACCCCTCGAGGACAGGCTCAAAATAGCCCTCCAGCATCTGAGCAAGGGCTAAGGCGCTCTTTCCGCTACCTTTCATTCCCTTAATATGCTATAGTACACTCAAAGCCTTTAAGGGGGGGAGATATGTGGCAGTGGCTGGAAAGGCACCGCGGACCCATTATTCTGCTCCTGATAGCGATAATCCTCATCGGCGGTGCGGTATTCCTTTACCGCGAGGTCACGACCGGTGGGGCATTGGAGGTCACCCTTGCCCCAACGGAGAAGATTACAGTTTCCGTCACCGGAGAGGTGATGCATCCCGACATCTATGAGCTGCCGAAAGGTGCTCGTGTCGACGATGCCATCCAAATCGCAGGCGGTTTTACGTCCGATGCTTATAGCCAAGAGCTTAACCTCGCCCAGAGGCTCTGGGACGGTGACCGAGTTCATATCCCCAAAATCGGCGAGGTCCCGCAGAAGGTGAACATCAATACCGCCGATGCCTGGCTCCTCGAAGCCCTGCCTGGCATCGGCCCGGTCAAGGCACAGAACATCATCGATTATCGGACAGAGAACGGGCCTTTCCTGAGCATCGAGGAGCTTAAGAATGTGGAGGGTGTGGGTGAGGAGACCTACAACGGTCTAAAGGACCTGATCACAGTCTACTAAAGCTCGAAGATGACTCTCATCTACCTCAGCCTATCCTGGATCATCGGGGTCTACGTAGGCTCAAGCATTGGCCTCGCTTGGGGCATTGCTGTTGTGGCGCTGGCTGGGGTCTTGATTTTAGTCCTCCTATTGCGCCGCCGCCGAGCCCTGCTTCTATTCGGACTTTGCCTCATCCTCCTCTCCGGCGGCATTGCCCGCTATCAAGCAACCATCCCTACATGGGATGAGAATGCCCTCCAATTCTACAACGATAGGGAGCACCCGGTACAGATCGAGGGGCTGGTCGCTGCCGACCCCGAGCCAGGAGACGAGAGCACCGCTCTGCGCCTGGAGCAGATAAAGATAGAGATAGATGGAGAGTGGCGAGAGGTTTCAGGTGCCGCCCTAGTCTATGCTCCGAGGTTCCCTCCCTTTGGCGCCGAGCGTGATTTCCCCTATTACCGCTATGGAGACCTGCTCAGAATTGAGGGTTACCTGGAAACGCCGCCAGAGCTGGAAGATTTTGACTGGGCGCAATACCTCGCCCGCCAAGGGATCTACTCCATTATGCACTACCCGGACAACGTGAAGCTTGTTGCCAGCGGACAGGGGGCCAAACCCTTAGAGTGGCTCTACGGGCTGAGAGATGACATGTCTCAAGCTTTGGACCGATCTCTACCCGAGCCGCAAAACTCGCTGGCGCAAGCCGTGCTCCTGGGCAAGCGTGGCGGCCTTCCCCTTGAACTGAAGGAGGACTTCGCCAGTATAGGGACAGCACATGTTATCGCTGTCTCCGGACTTCACGTCAGTATTGTTGCCGGCATTTTCCTCAGCCTCGGCGTCTACCTCTTCGGCAGGCGGCGCCCCACCTATTTGCTGTTTGCCCTGGCTGCCGTTTGGCTTTATGCTCTGCTCACCGGGTTTCGGCCTCCTGTATTCCGCGCCGCCATCATGGGTAGCCTCTGGCTTGTCGGCGATTATATCGGGAGACCGCGCAGCGCCCTTACTGCTCTCCTCCTTGCCGCCGCCATCATGGTCGGCATTCAGCCCGTTCTGTTGTGGGATCCTTCCTTTCAGTTGAGCTTTGCCGCTATGGCCGGGCTGGTATTCCTGACCCCTAAATTTCAAGACCTGGGAGCAAAAGCCCTTGGCGGCATCTCAGAGCAGACCGGCTGGCGGGCGTCGTCTGCCCGTTTCGCCGTCGACATCCTCTCCGTAACCTTGGGCGCTATCCTGTTCACCCTGCCCCTTATTGCCTTCTACTTCCACAGGATCTCCATAGTAGCTCTGCCAGCCAATTTCTTCATCTTGCCTGCAGTGCCCGGCATCATCATCACTGCGGCCTTGGTTGGGGTGGTCGGCCCTGTCACCCTCCCAGTGGCTCAGGTCCTCGGCTGGGTTGCCTGGCTATTTACCACCTATGCCATCAAGGTCAGCGAGCTTTTCTCAGCTTTGCCCTTCGCCTCTGTAGATGTCAAGGTTGGCCTGCCGCTGGTCTGTACTTATTACGTCCTCATTGCCATTGCTCTTTGGCTTATCGCCAAGAGGAGGCAGCTCAGGAGATGGTTTCCCAAGCGAAGAATTATTTAGCCCGGGTGCTCAAGCTGGCGTCAGGGGTGCCGATAAAGTGGACCCTTGTTCCCCTCCTTCTGGTAGCTATTCTGGTCTGGATTGCTGCTATAACCACCCCGGATACTAAACTCCACGTCTTTTTCCTCGACGTCGGTCAAGGTGATGCCATCCTGATCCGGACCCCCTCCCACCATCACATCCTCATCGATGGCGGCCCCAGCCCTGAGGCAATCACCAATGAACTGGGTGAAAGGCTCCCCTTCTGGAGCCGAAGTATAGACCTGGTGGTGCTCACCCATCCCCACGATGACCATATAACCGGGCTGGTCGAGGTTCTGCGCCGCTATGAGGTGAAGCAGGTTCTGGAAAGCGGCATAGAATGTGACTCCCCAGCCTATAGCGAGTGGCTCAAGCTAATCGACGAGAAAGGCATCAAACGCACCATCGCCCGAGCCGGACAGCGAATCGAGCTCGGGGCCGGAATCTGGTTGGATATTCTCCATCCTCCGGCTGACTTGCTCCAGGGCACAGACTCAGATACAGATAATAACGGCGTGGTGCTACGGCTTGTCTATGGCGAGGTCAGCTTCTTGCTCACGGCAGATATTTACCACGAAGGTGAACAATGTCTGCTCAGGCAGGGGGTCGAGCTTGAGAGCGCGGTGCTTAAAGTGGCCCATCACGGGGCTGACACGTCATCCAGCCTTCCCTTCCTGAACGCGGTCAGCCCGCAACTGGCAATTATCTCAGTGGGCGAAGATAACCCTTATCACCTTCCCGACGAAGAAGTGTGCGACAGATTGGAACAAAGCCTGGGTCAAGACAGAGTTTATCTCACCTCAGAGAGAGGCACCATTGAGCTGATAAGCGATGGACATAAGCTCTGGCTGAAGACAGAGCGCTGACATCATTCCTTGGCAAGGCAAAATCTCTGCGTCGGGCACTGGCTGCATTTTCGCTTTTTGCAGTAGCCCAAGCCGACTTTAACCAGTGCCGTCTCAATCCGTGCCAGCTTCTCCTCCTCAAGATCGCTCGGATTTATGCCAAGGTTTCGGGCTGTGCTTTGCGCTATTTTTGATATCGCCGGCTGTATTTTCCACTGCCCCCGCAATTCCCGCAGGAATATCTGCACCGTCACGGGACCAATGCCCTTGAACTCCTGCAAGCGTCTCTCCACATCCTTGGCATCCGCTGCTTGATGGTATAGGTTCTCCAAAGAGCCATATTTTTGTTTCAGCGTGGTCATTATGTCAATCAATTTTGAGGCGGTGGAGAAGTCGTAGCGCACATAGCCACCGGAATCGAGGATTTCAACCAGCCGATCCCAGCCCGCTTCTACTATCGCCTCCGACGTATCAACCGCAGCCATTTCAAACTGGCGATAGGTGTTCACTGCTATACTTTCGCTGATCCTGGCGCCAAATAGGATCGAAGCCAGAAACCACCTGAACCTTCCCGCAGGCTCCGAGAGGTCAATCCCGAGGTCCTCCGAATAAAGCGGAAACAGAGCAAGCAGGGCATCGATTTTCTCTATCCGGGACGCCTCCGGCCGGCGACATGCGCTCATCCCCAGCACCTCTCCTTGGCTACCTTGAGAAACAGAACCTTATCTTGTCATCAAGGCCATATCTTTTGGCTAAGCGAGTGACGGTGGTCATCAAATCCGCCGAGTAGTGCATCCTGGCTTCGGCATTGAACAGGATTTTCCTAAACTCATCGATAAGCAAGGGATAATGCTCTTGGAGGAAATTATAAATAGAGGACCAAACCCTGGGGCGAGGATTCAGCCGATCGACATAGAAATAGGCCACACCCGCCTCGGCTATCAGCCGCAACAGGGTGTCTAAGTCGTCTTCGCTATCGGAAAGGCGAGGCATAAAAGGACCCAGGAAGGCATAGGTTGTGATACCCCGCTCCCTCGCATCATGAAGAAGGCAAATACGCTCTTCGGCCGCTGATGCCCGGGGCTCGATTTTGGCCCGCAGAGACTCATCGAGAGTGGTGAGCGTGACCCCTAACTCAACATTTTCCCTGCCGGGCAACAAATCGAGGTCGCGAGCGGCCAGACCGCTCTTGGTCAGGATGGTAACTGGAAAGCGATAGTGAAGCAATAGCTCCAGGCAGCTCCGGGTAAGCCCATATCTTGCCTCCAGAGGCTGCCATCCGTCGCATACCGAGCTCATATAGACCCGCCCCACCTTCTTCTGCCTGAGCTCTCGTTTCAGGGCCGCTGGCGCATTTATCTTCACATCAACAAAGCTGCCCCAACGTTCCCCGGGGTGGGTAAATCTGGTGACGAATCTGGCGTAGCAATACACGCAGCCATGCTCACAGCCAGCGTAGCAGTTGACGGTATAATCAGCTAAAGCGGATTTATTCAAAATCGATTTACATTCAATCTCGGCAATTCTGCAACTGCCCTTCATCACAACTTTCCGCGGCTTTCAGCTCTATTTTACACCAGGCGTTTTGCCCTGTAACCCCGCAGATATGCCCTGGTTCTATGCCCGCAGAGGATATATGATATAATGAGCAGAGGTAGCCGGATCGGGTGCTCAGAAGGCAACGACCAAATAGGCAAGGGGGTGAGATATGAACTGGTTAGATGCAGTGTACATCGTTATCTTGCTTGTCACTGCGTTGGTCGGCCTGTGGAAGGGCTTGCTTAAGCTCGTCTTCGCCTTCGTCGCTGTGATCTTGGGCATAATCTTGGGTGGATATGCTGGCGACGCCCTGGCTAGTGCTTTCGGAGGCGGATGGGTAGCTATAACGGTGTGCTCCGTCATTCTGGCCATCATCATCTCCTTCTTGATCTATTTCATATTGACCAGGTTCGTGCAGCGATTCATAATGTGGACGCCTATGGTCTGGATCGACCGCCTTGGCGGCATTGCCGTGGGCTTGGCTGTTGGCTTCACCATCTGTGGCGCCATCAGCGCGCTCCTGGGCGTAGTGGTGACATGGTCTCTTCCCTACCTGGGTTCAGCTCAAACGTATATTAGTAACACGCTGCATGGGTCTGCTCTTGAGCCCGCGGTCAGAGGCTACTTTGACTGGATACTCGCCATCCTGCCGGCACAGTTAGACCGCGTGCGCCACTTCTTGGCCGGCTAAAGGGAGTATGGTTGGATCTGGGGAAAGTCGAAGATTTCGAGCTCATCTTCTATCCCAATTCGGTGGCTGTGATTGGCGCTTCCCAAAACAAGAAGAAGATGGGAAGCATCTATATACAGTGCTTGCTCGCTGCTGGCTTCACGGGCAGGCTTTACGCCGTAGGCGCTAAAGGGGGAAAGAGCTGGGGCTTGCCCATCTATCGAAACCTGAGGGCGATTCCAGAGCCTATAGATTATGTCATTGTCGCTATCCCCAAGAAGTTCATCCTCGACCTCCTCGATGATTGCGCTGCCAAAGGAGTCAAGGTGGTTCAGATTTTCAGCGCCGGCTTCTCTGAATCCGGAAGCGATGAGGGCCGAAGGTTGGAGGAGGAACTGACGAGGAAGGCACGAAATCTGGGCCTTCGCATTATCGGCCCAAACTGTGTCGGCGTCTATTGCCCTGAGAGTGGCATGCACTTGCCCCGGCCAATGCCGAGACAGCAGGGAACGGGTTCGGTGGCATTTATTTGCCAAAGTGGTGGTCATACTGCTAACTTTGCCGAGGCGGGGTTGGCTCGGGGCATAAACTTCAGCAAGGTGGTTAGCTTCGGCAATGGCTGTGACCTCGATAGCATAGATTTCCTGGAATATTTCGCTGTGGACCCTAAAACCGAGATCATCGGTGCCTATTTAGAGGGGGTCAAAGATGGGCCCCGGTTTGTCAAAGTTATCAAGGAGGTCGCGAAAACCAAGCCGGTGATAGTCTGGAAGGGAGGCAGCACTGAAGCTGGGGCAGAAACGGCCAGCTCCCACACGGCAGCTATTGCCAGCTCAGACGCTATCTGGGCAGCAGCACTGAAACAGGCAGGGGCAATCAAGGTGGGGAGCTTGGAAGAGTTAGCCGACGCCACTTTGGCCTTCCAATACCTCCCCAGAGTGGAGGGGAATCGAGTAGCTATCATCGCTGGGATCGGCGGTGCCGGCGGCGGTGCCTGTGTTGCTGCCTGCGATGCCTGCCTCAGCAAGGGGCTGGAGGTCCCGCCCCTTGCCCAGGAAACGAGAGCTCGGCTGAAGGCCATCCTCCCCCCCGATGGCAGCATCTTTCGCAACCCCGTCGATGTCGGTGCCGTCGCCCTGTTCCGCGGCTTGAAATACCTGTTCCAGCCGATGGAGTTAACCGTCAAAGACCCGGGGATCGATGTGCTCATCATTGATACGCCGATAAGCCAGCTTATCGGCCCCCTCTCTGAACAGGGCTTCGATGCTGTGCTCGACACCTTCATCGCCTTGAGCAAAGCTCAAGCTAAGCCTCTGGTCGTGGTTTCGTCCCCGCTTTTGCGGGAGGCCGAATGGTCAGCAATGAGGAGAAAATTGGCTCAGGCCCAGATCCCGGTTTACTCCACCTTCGACCGGGCTGCTAAAGCAATTGCCCACGTGGTCCAATACTGGAAATTCAGGGCTGAAATCGATGAAGAAGCAGCTTGACCATGACTGGGATATGACCCCAGTGCAAGCCCAGGAAATACAACGGGAGCTGGCAAAGAGGGTATCAGAGAAATGCGAGATCCACGACGTCTCGTTGGTAGCCGGCGTCGATATCTCATCACCCGATGCTGGTGGCGTCGCCACCGGGGCCGTAGTCGTCCTCCACTATCCTGAGCTCGAAGTCGCGGAGTGCAAAACGGCAAGAAAAAGGCTCGGCTTCCCCTATATCCCAGGGCTGCTCTCCTTCCGCGAGTCGCCCCTGATCTTGGCCGCCTGCGAGAGGCTGTCGCTGACCCCAGACCTGATCCTGGTCGATGGCCAAGGGGTGGCGCACCCCAGGCGACTGGGGCTGGCCTCCCACCTCGGCCTCCTCTGGGACAAGCCAACCATAGGTTGCGCCAAGTCTCGCCTCTGCGGTCGGCATGAGCCAGTGGGGCTAGAACCAGGGTGCTCCGCCCAGCTCATTGACGACAACGAGATAATAGGGGCGGCACTGAGGACCAAAAAGTGGTCAGCGCCACTCTACATCTCCATTGGGCACAAGGTGGACCTTGCCACCGCTTTACAATGGGTGTTAGACTGTTGTCGCGGGCATCGCCTGCCTGAGCCGACAAGACTGGCTCATCTCGCCGCTGCGGGCAAGCTCAAGGATGAGGAGCCGAAGGCAAGAGAGCATCAGGCAAGACTTTTTGATGAGGGCTAAATGCAAGAGCAGAAGAGAAGGCTTGACGAGTTGAAGGCACGCATCACAAGCATAATGGTGCATCTTTGACATCGCCGGCAAGGAAAAGAAGATCGCTCAGCTTGAAGCCCAATCGGCTGAGCCTGAATTCTGGCAGGAGCAGGTCAAGGCACAGCAAGTTATGCGCCGGCTTTCCCACCTTCAGGACACTGTAATCACCTGGCGCCAACTGGAAAAGAAGGTCTCCGAACTCGATGAGCTCATCGATTTAGCCCTCGCTGAGGGTGAGGGCTCCTTAGAAAGCGATGTTTCCGCTGAGATAGCCCAGATCGAGCGTCAATTAGACGATCTCGAATTTCAACTGGCATTCAGCGGCGAGTATGATAACAGAAATGCCCTGCTCGCGGTGCATAGCGGCGCCGGCGGCACCGAATCTCAGGACTGGTCACAGATGTTGCTCCGGATGTATCTGAGGTGGGCGGAGCGCCGCGGCTTTGAGGCTGAGGTTCTGGAGCTCTCGGCGGGGGAGGAGGCCGGGGTCAAAAGCGCGCTGATCGCAGTCAAAGGTGCTTATGCCTATGGCTACCTCAAAGCGGAGCACGGAGTGCATCGCCTGGTTCGCCTTTCCCCCTTCAATGCCGACCACCTCCGCCACACCTCCTTCGCCTTGGTCGAGGTCATGCCTGAAGTGGAGAGCGAAGTCGAAGTCAGCATAGACCCCGAAGAGCTTAAGGTCGAGACCTTCCGCGCCAGTGGCCCGGGGGGACAGCATATGCAGAAGACCAGCACCGCAGTTCGCATCACCCACCTGCCCACAGGGCTGGTTGCCAGCTGCCAGAACGAGCGCTCTCAGCTCAGGAACAAGGAGACGGCGCTGCGCATCCTGCGCTCACGGCTCCTCGAGCTTGAGCTGGAGAGAAAGGCTGAGGAACAGGCAAGGCTAAAGGGGGAACATATCTCCGCCGGCTGGGGAAACCAGATCCGAAGCTATGTGCTCCATCCCTATAAGATGGTGAAAGACCACCGCACTGGCTATGAAACAAGCGACGCCGCTGCTGTGCTCGATGGCGAGCTCGATGAGTTCATCAGGGCTTATCTGAAATCGTCATTATGAACCCTTTTTGAAATTGCACAGCCCTTCGTCTTGCTCTCTCAGGGAGAATAAGCCAGTCCCCTCCACGGTCTCCAACATCTCATTCGCTTTTAGATGGTGATCAGTTACTGAGAGGAAACCATCGCGCTTCAAAACGCGGTGCAGCTCTGCCAATAATGCTCGTCTATCTTTTATGTGGTGAATTGTGTCGTAAAGCAGGACTACCTCCACGCTTTCGTCCGGTAGCCCGGTATCCCCGTGAGAAAGGATTGCCGTGATATTGGTCAGCTTTTTCTTCTTGGCCTTTTCCTCAACAGCTTTTATGGCTAGGGGGTGAATATCCAAAGCATATACCCTTCCCTTTTCACCGACTATCTGGGCAGCGGGGATGGTATAGCTTCCAGGACCGCAGCCAAAGTCCAATACAGTTTGTCCTTCCCTGATGCCGATCTTTTCCAGCTTTGCCCTCAGATTCCCATGCCACAAATCCCGGAACACATAGCCGAATGACATGAATTTGAAATGGATATCGGACATCGGTTTATCTTTCTGCTCGCTCATCGTTTCCCCCTTCTCCCTTCTCGTCTTTCGCCAAATATAGAATAGGCGCTGGATTGCCGTCAAGTTAGTCCCCACTGCCAGAATCCATAATACGATGAGGAGAGCGAGGTCGATCGGGCTCAAGATAAGCCCTAATGCCAGCAGGACAAGCCGCTCCGGCCTGGTGAACAGCCCAACGCGAGCTTCAAGCCCTAAGCCCTCAGCCCGGGCTCTTATGTAGCTCACCATCACCGAGCCAACAAAAACAGCGAAGATTAACAAGCTCTCCTGAAATGAACCCTGAGCGGCGTAGAAAAACAACAGCCCAGAAAACAATGCCGCCTCGGAAAGACGATCGATAGCGGAATCGAAGAGGGCACCAAATCTGGTTGCCTGTCCCGTGGCCCGTGCCAGCGCCCCATCGAGAAGGTCAAACCAGCCTGAGAACAGCACCAAGAAGCCGCCAAGGAAGAGATGCCCCGTACCCAGAACCCAGGCAATAACAAGGCTCAGCAGAAAACCGAGGATGGTTAGCGCATTTGGACTTAGCTTCGTTTTGGCAATGACGCGGACTACAGGCTCGGTCAAATACCGAGCCAAGCTGCGGCGAATCTTAGCCAGCACCCACTATTTCCCCTTCAGGTCAAGGCTTTGGTAGTAATCCATCACCCTTTGGGCAACGCGCTCCCAGCTATAATCCTCCACCTGTTGCCTCCCCAGAGCCCCCATCCTCTCCCGCAGCGCCTTGTCTGCCAATAGCCGGCTGAGAGCAGCGGCGAGAGCCTTCTCATCTTTAGGCTTCACCAGCAGCCCATTAACGCCGTGGCTGATTAAGTTGGCATATCCCTCAATATCTGAGGCCACAATCGGCTTTGACGCCGCCATAGCCTCCAGCAGGACAATGCCGAAGCTCTCCTTCCCTATAGCCGGAGCACAAAAGATATCAGCAGCCTTATAATAGCGGGGCAAATCGTCATCTGATACATAGCCGACGAAAACGACATCGGCTAAACGCCACCTTGCCACAATCATTTGGTAATCCCGACGTAGGTTCCCATCGGGGCCGACCACAATGAGCCGGGAGCGGGGAAACTCGCGCTTAATGCGACGATAGGCCTTCAATAGATGCCCGACCCCCTTTCGCTTCTCCAGCCGACCGACGAACATGATATTCAGCTTCCCGTCGCAATATTCCTCGATCGGGGCCACATCAGCGGAGAAATGCTTGACATCCACGCCGTTGGGAATTATGGCATAATCCCCGGGGAAATAGCGGCTGGCGAACTCCATTGCCGGCCTGGACACAGCGATCCTGCCATCGAGCTTTTCAAACCATCGCTGGAGGCAAATAGGCTTCCAGAACCAATAGCCCCAGCTCCGGCTCCGAGAGGCATGGAAGGTGCCCACCATCATCGTCTCAGAGTAATGGACCACCGCAGTGCATAGAGGCGGAAACAGGGGCTCATGAACATGAATGAGGTCAAAACCCTCTCGTTCCAAGACGTTTTTCACCTGATGGGAGAAAAACAACCAGGGCGACACCGGAGCGCGGACAATGGAGCCGCTGGCATGGATCGGGATCGGCCGGCCAAGAAAGATAAATTTCTCGTTCTCCGTCACCTCATTGCGGCGGGAACAGGGGGCGATGATCTTGACCGTGTGCCCCATGTTGGTGAAGCTCTCCCCCAAGCGGGAGATATGCTCATTCACCCCACCGGGGAAGGCGTAATCATAAGGGGAAACCAGAGCGATTTTCACTTCACCTATTTCGCCTTAGCCCGTCGTTTTTTATGTGAAGCTGAGGCTGCTACGCCCACAGCAGGTTCCGCCTGCAACTGACCGGAGATGAATTCCTCAGTCATAATTCGAGCCTGCTCATCAGTATATTGTATCGGGGGCGATTTCATAAAATAGGCTGAGGGGGCAACAAGCGCGCCACCGATCCCCCGATCTAAGGCCAGCTTACAGCACCTTATGGCATCGATGACCACCCCTGCTGAGTTCGGGCTGTCCCAGACCTCGAGCTTGAGCTCAAGATTTAATGGCACATCGCCAAAGGTGCGCCCCTCCATCTTGATGTAACAGAACTTGCGATCCTTAAGCCAGGGTACGTAATCGCTGGGGCCAATGTGGATATCTTCGGGGCTGAGTTCATAATCGAGCTGAGAGGTGACAGCGCTGGTCTTAGAGATTTTCTTTGACTCTAACCGCTCCCGCTCTAACATGTTATAGAAATCGGTGTTACCGCCAAAGTTCAGTTGATAGCTCCGTTCCAGTTTGACCCCACGCTCCCGGAATAGCCTGGTGAGCACCCGATGGGTGATGGTAGCCCCGACCTGGGACTTGATGTCATCTCCGATAATAGGCAAGCCTTTTTCGGCAAACCTTCTCTGCCAATACTGCTCACGGGCGATAAACACAGGGATGCAGTTGATGAAGCTACAGCCAGCGGCAAGCACCTGCTCCACATACCACTTAGTTGCTTCTTCACTGCCAACAGGGAGATAGCTGACCACGACATCGGTCTCCCTCTCCCTGAGGATGCCTACAATATCTGCTGTCGGTCCAGGCGCCTTGGTGATGATCCGAGATAGATACTTACCCAACCCGTCATGGGTCATGCCCCGTTCCACCACTACGCCGGTAGCAGGGACCTCGGCGAATTTCAGAGTATTATTAGGCGGGGTGAAAATGGCTTCAGCCAACTCCTTGCCCACCTTATTCTTATCGATGTCGAAGGCAGCGACGAAGTTGATGTCCCCGACGTGATAGCCACCCAAGTTGACATGCATGAGCCCAGGGATAAAGTCGTTCTCATCAGCATTACGGTAGTAACAAACACCTTGAACCAAGGAGGAGGCGCAATTGCCAACCCCGATGACTGCTACGTTGATCTTGCCCACGCCCAGCACGCTCCTTTCTTAGAATCGAGGACTAACTTGCCTTGAAACAGGACCTATGCTATCCTTAGCTTGATGGTCTATGACTTCCACACCCACACCTTCTTCAGCGAGGGCTCCCTTTCACCGCTGGAACTGATATATAACGCAACCATAAACAACTACAAGGCCATCGCCATCACCGACCACGCTGGCATCGGCTCCCTGGAGAGGTTAATCGCCGAAGTCACCAAGGATTGCGCCTTAGCCCAAGCTCATTGGGATATCATCGCCATCCCAGGCGTAGAGTTGACCCTGGTGCCAGCAGCTGCTATTGCTGAGACAGCAAAGCAAGCTAAAGAGCTGGGCGCCCAACTGGTCGTTGTCCACGGCGAAAACGCTCTGGATCCGATAGAGCCGGGTACAAACTTGGCCGCCGTCAACTCGCCACACGTTGACATCCTGGCTCACCCCGGGCTGCTCACCCTGGAGGAAGCCAAAATCGCAGCTGCCAATGGCATCTTTATCGAAATCACGGCCCGCAAAGCATACTCAGCCCGCAACGGACATATAGCCAAACTAGCTCGACTTGCCGGGACTAAGCTCCTTATTAACTCCGATGCCCACGAGAAAGAAGAATTGCTCACGCCAGCTTTGGCTCGAATTATCGCCGCGGGCGCTGGCCTCGATGACCATGAAATCGAAACTGCCCTCGAAGTCAATCCGCGCTCGCTGCTGCAAAAATTGGGCCTGAGATGAGCCCGGATCCCTATGGCCGCGCTGTCCTTTTAGCCCTTGCCGATTCTAAATACCTTGGTGCTGCACACAGGGCAGACACCTTGGATCGCCGGCTTGCCATTCTTCAAGGTCACGTTCTTTGGGTTCTTGATCTCCCTCTTCGCCCGACACTTGAAGCAATAAGCCTGCGCCATGCTTCACCCCCTTCCTTTGTTGCTTAGACTACACTCTTCCTACCCCAAATGTCAAGTAGTGGCGAGCACTTTTTCAGCTTGCCACAGCCTGCCATCGAAGCGAAGTAGGGCAATAAGGCGGCCATCGCGGGAATAAGCCCGACATAACTCGCCAGCATTGACTCCGCGGAGAAGCAATGGCCGTCCATTTACGATCGCCCGCTCCTTCTCTTCGGCGACGATGATAGCCATTAAGCGAAGTAGCACCACATCTAAAGGGTAGAGCAGTTGTTGCCAATAGCTATGGCGGAAGGCATCCTCAAGCTGTGGCAGGCTGACCGCCTCGCCAAGATGAAAAGGACCGCTCTTTAGCCGGACCAAGCTCTTCAGGTGAGCACCACAGCCCAAAGCCTGCCCCAGATCATGAGCTATGGAGCGGATATAAGTCCCTTTACTACATGTCACTTCCACGGTGAGGAGCGGAAGCTCGAAGTCCAAGAGCTCGAGGCGAAATACGTTTACCTTTCTCGGTGACCTCGGTACCTCAATCCCGGCGCGAGCTAACCGATAAAGAGGCTGCCCTTGATACTTCAGCGCGCTATAAAGCGGCGGGGTCTGTTGTATCAGGCCGCGGAAGGAGGCCAACGCTGCCTCTGCCTGTTCCTTGGTCACCGTGGAGGCATCGCCCCTGTAGGTGACCTTGCCACTGCCATCATAGGTGTCGGTGGCAGTGCCCAGCTCAACCTGGGCCTGATAAACCTTCCTCTCTGCGGCCAGGAATTCAGCCATCCGAGTTCCCCGACCCAGGCCGATAGGCAAAACCCCCGTGGCTTCGGGATCGAGGGTTCCGCCATGCCCCACCCTCGCTTCCCCGCTCAACTTGCGCACAAAAGCGACAACCTCAAAGGAGGTTTTGCCCACGGGTTTATTGATATTCAAGATGCCATCAATGCTCAACTTGGCCCTGATTCGCTGCCCTCGGCGGACACTTGCTCGATCAGCCGTGATAGCCGAATCCCGCGCTCGATGGAGTCATCCTGCTCAAAGCTGAGCTCGGGGATATGGCGTAATGAAATCCGCTTTGCCAATTCGTGGCGCAGGAAGCTGGAGGCGGAGCTCAACCCCTGCAATACCTCCCCCTTCTCTTCCTCATCGCCCATGACGCTAATGAATATCCTGGCCTGTTTCAGGTCTGGTGAGGCGGAGACCTCGGTCACCGTAACCAAGCCCTTGAGCCTGGGGTCGTTGACTTGGCGGCTAAGCAATTCGCTGACTTCCGCCCGAATGAGGCGCTCGACCTGCTTTCTACGGTGTGTCACCTTCTCTCCCTCCGATAGACCTCAATGATGTCATCGATTTGAAAATCAGTGAATCCCTCGATGCCAATGCCGCACTCAGACCCGGCAGCCATCTCGGGCACATGCTCCTTGAAATGCTTCAAGCTGTTGATAGTGGATGCATGGATTATCTGACCATTACGCATTACCCTGGCCGGGGCACCACGAGTGACCTTGCCATCGGTGACATAGACACCGGCAACCTTCGCCTGCCTGATACTGAAAATGGCTCGCACCTGGGCATGCCCTTCCACGACATCGACATAAACGGGCTCCAGGATGCCGGTTAAGGCCTTCTCCATGTCCTCGATTAAATTATAGATTACATCGTAGTAGCGGATTTCGATGCCTTCCGCTTCGGCAAGCCGCTTGGCCCCAGGCTCAGGGCGAGTGTTGAAGCCGATGATGACCCCTGCCGAGGCGATAGCCAGCATCACGTCGCTTTCGGTGATGGTGCCACTGCCGGAGTGAATGATGCTGACCTTAACCTGTTCGTTTTCCAGCCGCTCCAGGGAGCTCTTGATCGGCTCAATGCTGCCCTGAACATCCACCTTTAAGATGAGATTAAGCCCCTTGACCCGTCCCTCTCGAATCTGAGAGGAGATGTCGAGCAGCGTCGGGGTTTTCGCTTTCAGCGCTTGCTCCCTTTGCCGCTTTGTCACCCAATCTCGAGCTTCCCGCTCATCGGCCACTACCCTTACGATGTCACCGGCTTGAGCCACACTTTCCAAGCCCAGGATCTCGACGGGCGTTGAGGGCTCGGCTCTGCGCGCCCGGCGGCCGAGGTCATCGAACATGGCCTTGACCTTGCCCCAGGTGTTGCCCACCACAAAGGTATCGCCGACCTTCAGCGTGCCCGCCTGGATCAGGATGGTAGCCATCGGACCTCTGGTGCTATCCAATTTAGTTTCAATGACAACGCCAATAGCTGGTCGACTGGGGTTCGCCTTGAGCTCTTCCAGCTCAGCAACGATGAGCAGGTTCTCCAGAAGATCGGAGAGCCCTTCCCTTTTCTTCGCCGAGACGGGGACCAAGACCACATCCCCACCCCACGCCTCGATCACGAGCCCATGGTCAGCCAGTTGCTGTTTCACCCGCTCCAGATCAGCATTTGGCTTATCCATTTTGTTGACAGCAACTACTATCGGCACCTCTGCCGCACGGGCGTGGTCGATGGCCTCCACTGTCTGCGGCATGACCCCATCATCAGCAGCCACTACCAAGATAGCGATATCGGTGGCCTGGGCTCCGCGAGCACGCATCGCGGTAAAGGCTTCATGCCCAGGGGTATCGATAAAAGTGATCTTTTGCCCTTGAACCTCCACCTGATAGGCTCCAATGCGCTGGGTGATGGCACCGACCTCGGTATCGACGATGTTGCTCTGGCGAATGGCGTCAAGGAGAGTGGTCTTGCCATGGTCCACGTGGCCCAAGATGGTGACTACAGGGGGGCGGGGCTTCAAGGCTTTTGCATCATCCTCCAGAAGGCCCTGCTTCGGAACTCGCCCAGGGGTGGCTATCTCTGGCTGCTCAATGGGCTCATAGCCAAAATTAGAGGCCAGCTTAGCTGCGTCATCGTAATTGATGACCTGGTTTACGCTGGCCATAATCCCATTTCGCATCAGTCCCTTGATGATCTCAATGGGGCTGGTGCCCAAGAGCTCTGCCAGTTGCTTTACGGTGAGCCTCACTGGCAGCATGACCTGCCTTTTGCCCTCCGCCTGCTTCATTTAAACGCCCTTTCATTGGCGGGGAAGATCTTACCATATTGTAAGAGCTCAGCTCGCTGCTCTGGGGATAGCTCTATCTTCAGGGCACG
>Ga0209427_10001570_pt1 | contig 26497 bp, 22 predicted proteins | sample DeeMarSWOR136_30_FD_187465 | JGI IMG/M metagenome (GOLD analysis project Ga0209427, IMG submission 187465) | Marine sediment microbial communities from White Oak River estuary, North Carolina - WOR-1-36_30 (SPAdes) (version 2) | ecosystem: Environmental > Aquatic > Marine > Intertidal zone >...
GGGTGGGATGCTTGTCTACGAGCTGAAGGTCCCTCTCCAACAAGGCGAACAGCTCCCGTATGCCATCGGAACAAGGCCGGGAAGTGCAGTCGGCATAGGATTAGAAATCCCAAAGTTTGATCTGAGTGCCATGAGACAGAGAATGGGAGGAAGAGGACCGGGCGGCATGGAGTTGCCACCAGGAGGCGGTATGGGCGGAATTGGCGGAGGACGAGGCGATATGGGGATGGGCGGCCGGAGACCACAGATGCCCAATGGTTTAAATATCTGGGTATCTCTTCAGCTGGCTGCAGCCGAAAACTGAAAAAGGGACAGCAGCCTGTCCCCTTTTTACCTGTATGTCAAGGATTATACATGTTTAGATAGTGTCATTCCTGCGGAAGCAGGAATCCAGTAATAGAAAAGAAATTCATGAAGATAGTACTGGATTCCTGCTTCCGCAGGAATGACGGGGCGGAGCCAGTAATCCTGCTTCCGCAGGAATGACAGCTTAAATCTATGTCTTTTACAATTTTTTTTGAGAATATCAAAGATTAATTTACGGTAGGCTGGCCACAGCGTTGACAGCCTTATCGATTTCATCCATCGTATTGTAGACATGGGGGCAGAGCCTGATTCCTCCTGAATCTCCACCAAACACAGCGCAGCCAATGTTGTGATTATTATAAAGGATATTCAAAGCATTGCTCAGGTCTATGCCTGGCACATGAAAAACGACGACTCCTCCACTGAGTTCTGGGGCAAGAGGGGTGCGAAACTTCACATCTATGATTTTCTTCTTGAGCTTCACTTTTAAAGCGGCAGCCAAGAAGCGAATCCTGGCTTCAATACGGTCTTTACCTATTGTGTTATGGAATTCAACGGTCTTTCCCATGGCCGCAATTCTTGAATCATCTCTCTGACCGAGTGTTTCGAACTTCTGAGCACCTTTTTCGATAGCTCCCGGGTAGCCAACACCGACAATTGTCGGCCATAAGTCCGCTATCCTTTCTTCTCGCACGTAAAGTATCCCAACCTCTTTTGGCCCGAAGAACCACTTGTGCGAGCTTCCAGTGTAAAAATCACAGCCGATAGTTTGGAGGTTAACGACATGTGATCCAAAAGTCTGGGCGCCGTCGATATGGGTTAAGACGCCATGATCTCGGGCCATCGTGCACATCTCTTTAGCCGGAAGAGCAATACCTGAAATGTTTGAAACATGGGAAAAACACATCAATCTTGTTCGCTTTGTCAAGGCATCGATGAACGGTCTCATGAGTTCTTCATCGTTGCCGAACGCCTCGGGTGTCTTTACTCGTTTAACTGTAAACCCATATCTTTCTGCCCGAACATCCCAGGCAACGTTTGCCGTCGGGTGGTTCTCATCCCAGATGATCACCTCATCGCCCGGCTTGAAGGTCAGACCGTTTATGACCATGTTGTTCCCTTCACTCGTATTCCTGACGATCGCGATTTCCTCAGGGTTCGCTCCCAAATACTCGGCCAGAGCCCGGCGGGAAGCTTCGCGCAAATCTTCGAACTTTTTGCGGTTGTGGGAGGAGGGATCGGCATCCAGGTCACGAGTGAATTCGAACACGCTCTGTTGAACGGGGTAAGGAGAAGGACAGAGGTTGGCTGCGTTGAGCATAATCAGACCCTCCCGGATCGAAAAATTTTCCTTGACGAGCTTCCAGAACTTTTCCTCACCTGCCTTGCCTGCAGAAAGTCCGCCGGCTGTCTTTTTCAAAGATTCAAAAGAGATTCTGTGTTCACCGAGGACTGTGGAGGGAAGGACAGCAGCTGCCGCTGCGCCTCCAAGAAGGGTTTTCATGAACTGCCTGCGAGGCAGACCTCGAACATCATCAGGAAAATTCTGGATAATCTGGTCTCGATTGCCATTTTCGTTCATGCGATTTCTCCCTTTATGTATTTCGTTTGTTCTTAAAATAATGGTAAACCGGCAGGGCCATGAGCATCAACGTCAGTCCTGCCAAGGCATGGAGGGGTTTTTCGATCAGAGAGTTGATCACGAACAGGAAGGTGATGGAGATGAAGATCAGAGGAACCACGGGATAACCCAGAGTCCTGTAGGGCCTGGGGAGGTCTGGATATTTGTGCCGGAAGATAAAAATTCCGACTGCGGTCAGGCCGAAAAAGACCCAGTCGGTGAACACCACATAGGTGATCAAATCCTCGAAGGTTCCCCAAAAGAGAAGAAGCACGACAGCCCAGGCCGACTGGACAAGGATGGCATTGACTGGTGTGCGGAACCGGGGGTGGACCCAGGCCAATTTTTTAAAAAACAAACCATCCTTGGCCATAGCATAATAGATTCGAGGAGCAGAAAGGGTGTATATGCCTAGGGTCCCGAAGGTGGAGACGGCAATCAGCAGGGCGATGAGCACTCCTCCATAAGGGAGGATGGTTGAAACGGCATCAGCGGCCAGGCTTTGAGAAGAGGCGATGTCCTCGACCGGCAACAGGAGCAGATAGGCAAGATTTGTCAGAAGGTAGACGACGGCGACCACTAGGGCTCCGATAATCATAGCTCGAGGAATCATACTGCGGGAATCCCGCGCTTCACCAGCAACGAATGAGGCATGCTGCCATCCGCCGTAGGACCATAAGACTCCAATCAGGGCTAGGCCCAAGGCTGAGATGAGATTGTCTACGGAGCCTGTGCCGCTGGAGTCAAACAAAGAAAAGTCTGCCCGCCCGAAATAGAGGCCGATGCCGATGACAGCCGCAATCCCCAGAAGCTTCATCCCCGTGAACACGTTGGTAAAAATTTCTGCAGCCTTGACGTGAAGGATGTTCACCAAAGTCACAACCACCAGCGCGATTATGGCTGTGATCGTGATGCCGGTTTTGCTGAGGGGGAAAATGAAGGCCAAATAATACGCACAGGCGATGCTTAGAGCGGCGTTCGCACCGGAAGTGATCACCACCAAGTAAACCCAACCGTAAAGAAAACCGAAAAGGTCGCCATAAGCCTCTTTGAGATAGACATAGACTCCTCCTGCTTGGGGAAACATGGCACCCAACTCGGCAAAGGTCAGGGCCCCCATCAGAGTGATGACTCCACCCAATCCCCAAACCAGCAGGATCAGAAGGGGGGCAGGTAGGTGTCCGGCGATTTGGGAGGGAGTTAAAAAAATGCCGGAACCGATACAGGATCCTATGGCCACCATGGTCAGGCCATACAGGCTCAGCTCCTTCTTCAGTTCACTCATTAAAATGAATTATTCAGAAAAATGCCGATATCAGATTCTATTTTCATATCAAACAATAGACAATGAGGTCAATGACCAAAAAAAACAAAGAAAATGATTATCAAAGGGAAGTCAGGTTAGGCAGGGATTTAAAAGGTAAGAATCTATTTCTAGGATTGTTGGCGGAGGCGATAATGGAGATAGAAACAGTAGGCCTGAATCAGATTCACCCCGATGACGATGGAATAGGAGAGAGGCTTGTTTTTTTTGTAAAGTTTGCTCGTTCCCCAGAGCAACGCAGTATTTATCGCCAAGTCAATTCCTACAGTGAGGGGGACATTTTTAATGTAACTGGCAACTACCGGATTCCCTTCTCTTGCACTATGATTCCAAAGAGCCTCGTAAGTGAGAACCGTATCAAGATTAATGGACATGACAGCACTGTATTGGAGGGATTTAAAAAGAGTTTCATCCGCGGAGAGGAGGCTGACTAAGCAAAAAAATGGAACAATCGCGATTATGATTTTCTTCATTCTTTATACCCAGGAAAATATAGGATCATATAAGAAGGCTGGAGGGCTCAATCGCCTGAAGGGATGATTTAAGGGGTGATTTTTTTCCTTCCCGTCATCCCCGCACCAGCCTACGCTGGCACAGGCTTCAGCGGGGATCCAGTAAGATAGAAAAGATAGGACGACCCCTTTTTTCCGAATCGAGACCTCAGGGAAATCGCCCTTACAAGGGCGCTGATTTTTGCTCAGAACCTGAGGGTGACGAATAAATTGAAGGTCAATCCCATGTATAAGATGTTGTTCTCGAAAATCTCGCCTTCCACCACGTCGAATTCTTTATACCAGACGTTTTTCCGGCCATAGAGGTTAAACACCGTGGCTCAGACGATGGATTGGCTGCCGAAAAGCCGGAAACGGTAGCTGACAGAGAGGTCGAGCCGATGGTAGGGCGGAAGTCGGGCGCCGTTCTTGGTCCCCAGTCCGACCCGCTCGATGGTGCGCCTTCCATCGAATATTTCCTCCTCTTCTACACCCGTTGGTTCTGTGTAAGGCCGGCCCGTGGCATAAATCCAGGTTCCGGAAAAAGTCATGTTCTCCCAGTCGTAACTGCTGACGAGTTTGAATTCGTGAGTCTGATCATGGAGAGCAGGGAAAGGATCGGCGGCCAGATCGGGGAAAGTGTGCTCCACCTTACTCAGGGTGTAGCTGATCCATCCGGTGTATTGGCCGTATTTTTTCTGCAGCAGAAACTCAAGACCGTTGGCTACACCCGTTCCGGTGTAAAAAAACTGATCATAATCGGTTTCTTCCCTCCATGGAGTGAAGCGGAGGGCGAATTCCGAAAGGCCGCTGAGATCTTTGTGGAAGGCCTCGACATCGATCAGAAAGCCCTGAGTCTCGTAGCTCATGCCAAGGATATAATGGGTAGCCTTGCCGAAGGGGATGGTCTCGCCATCCGACAGTGCCCAGAATTCCCGGTTGCTCTGTTCGATGTCTTCCCGGGTGATGCGGTTGATAATCTGGGAATAGCGTCCCCATGCACCTTTGAGAGAAATGGTATCGGTCAAGCTCAGATGCAGGGCCAGCCGGGGTTCGATAAAGGTATCACCCGTCGTATCGAAGCGGTTGACCTGGATCCCAGGGGTCAGGGTGAAGGCTCCGTATTTATCGGTTGTGGTGCTCTTATCAGTGCCAGCGATGGATACGGCAACGCCGGGCAGTTTAGTTTCGTCAGCCAGATGCACAGTGCCTTTAATGGTTCCCAGTGTCTGCGCGTGGGAGAGGTAGGACAGCCAAAAAATAATGACTAAGACCAGTATTATTGTGGATGCTTTCTTTATCAAGTTAAATTCCTTTCTGAATACTTAAAATAAAAGCATCAGCAAGAGAATTAGTACGAGAAGCAGACTGAAGGTCTGGTCAAAATCCATTTTTAAGAGTTTCATCTCAGCACCATGGTGGTGACTTATTTGTCTTCCTGGTTTCGTCTACTTTGACAACGGTTAGGTTTGTTTTATTCCCGGCAGAATAGGAAAACGGGAAAGATATGAAAAAATTAAATGTATCTAAGGTCTTGATGTTTCGAAGAGGTGTAAATAAAAAGAATGTTAAAGAGGCCAGAGCACTGATGGCTGCCCCGGCCTCTCACTAAGGAGGGGAGGGAGGGGTAAGATTGTGTTTCCGCAAATATTAGACAAAAGAGTAGCTGGTTTTATTGCCTGGTTTGAGAAATTATGTAGAAAAGTGTATTTCAAGCTAAACAGCTCCATCGAGGATGATCAGATTTGTCCTGGAGGATGAGTTTAAGGAGAATTATCGTCGCAGCTCTTCTGGCGGCTTTTTCTCGCGAAGGGGCTTAAAAGGAGGTTTCCCCGGAAAGCGTCTGGATCTTTGGAAAGGACCGGGCAGTCTTCTCAGGAGGCGTCTTTTCTGTTCAGGGGTCAGGATGAGGTCCAATTCTTTCTGCAGCGATTCAAAAGATTCCTGCAGCTCTTTTCGATGATTTTCGCGAAGTTCCATCATACGCTCAGCGTTTTTATTCAAAATCTCTCTGATGAGTTTTCTCTGCTCTTGATCTGGCTCGATAATATCTATGAAATTGTTGATCATGAATTCAGGTGATCGCCAGGAAAAAGCCCGGTTTATCCGGTGCTGTAATAGGGCTCTATTAAGCATCGCGCCGATTACGATCCCTAATGCCAATGTTATGATGATAATCAGAGTTATCTTGACTTTTATGTTCATCTTTCTATCTCCGTTAAAATAAAGGAAGGTTGAGGATTTCTTCGACTATCGTATCGGACGCATAGAAAATTTCTTCCGAGGAGATGTTCTCACCTATTCTCAGGTTATAGATAATCAAAGCGATCAGGATGATCGCCCCGGCGATGGCGAATTGGCGAAACGCGGCCTTGAGTGTTTCGTAAAACTTTTCCAGACCGTTTTTTGAAATCAAGGAATCGATCCTTTGCATTACCCTTTCGGCAAAATATGGCTGGAACGATTGAGCGGCACTTTCTGAAATGGCCTGGCGCTGGGCCACGATTTTTGCTCTTTCCCGGCGGAGTTCTTCTGAATCTCTCAGCGCATCTTCCAATAGACGTTGTTCTTTTTCGCTCAAGTCGCCATCGAAGGAGCGGTAAAGAAATTCTAAAATTTTTTCATCCCACTTTTTTCCTTTTTTGTTCATATTCATCCCCCAAAAGATGGTTTTAAAATGTCCCTTAATTTCATTTGAGCTCTGGCCAGACGCGAGAGGACTGTTCCCACAGGAAGATTGAGCATCTGGGCTGTTTCCTCGGTGGAATAACCGTCGATCAGCCGCAGGACCAGGACTGTCCGGAACTTCGGGTCGAGTTTTTGCAGGCCCTGTTGAACGATCTGTTTCGTCTCCTTCTGTTCCCTAGGATTATTTAAATCAGGAACATTTTCCATTGTATCATCCGTTCTTGAAAAAAAGAATTTCCGGCGTTGCTGGCGGCGCCTGATTTCATTGAGAGACAGATTGATGGCGATCCGGGTCAGGTAGGTCCCAACGCTGGATTCTCCTCTGAACTTTCCAAGAGATTGATAGAAGCGGAGAAACGTTTCCTGCCCGACGTCTTCGGCTTCTTGACAATATCCTAACATTCCGATCACCGTGGCCGCCACTCGAGCCTCATGTTTTTTGACGATTTCTTTGAAGGCCTGATGGTTGCCTTTCCAGGCTTCGCTGATCAATTCCTGCTCGTTCAGCTTTCCCTCCCCTAAACAACAACTGTCCTATTTTCTTAATTGAGTCCTTCAGGCTTTCCTATTTGTTTAGACAAGATTATCAATCGTTTTATTCCCAATGATTATAGAACATACATTTGATACGAGACAAGGGAGGAGGAGAGCAAAACATTTTGATTCAGAAGGCTGCTATTTTTACGAAAGGAAGAAGAGCAGGGCCTTTACCGTCCAATAACTGGGAAGAAAAGAGTGAAGAGACTGTTTTCCTGTTTTTAATCAGGAGAAGAGGAGGAGGCAGGTATGCTGAAAAAAAATGGATATATGGTTTTGCTGACATCCTTTTGTTTGGGGATGTTCTTTTTTTCCCCGACTCTCTTCTCCCAGGGCAAAACCGATATCAAGCTTGATGAAAAGGTTAAAAACTTTATAGAAAGTCACCGGTACCAATGGCAAGATATGAATGTTTCTGAAGAAGACGGGAAAGTCTTGTATGATCTTGTTGTCAAGAATAACTACACGAAAGCCTTAGAAATCGGCACCTCGACGGGCCATTCGGCGATCTGGATTGCCTGGGCCCTGAGCAAAACCGGGGGGAAGCTGATCACGATCGAAATCAACGAAAGGCGGCACAAAGAGGCGCTGGAAAATTTTAAAGCCGCTGGCTTGTCAGATTACATCGATGCCCGGCGAGCCGATGCCCATGAGCTCGTCCTCGAACTGGAAGGTCCCTTTGATTTCGTTTTCTGTGATGCCGATAAGAACTGGTACAAGAATTATCTGATGGCTGTGTACCCAAAACTCGAGGTCGGCGGGTGTTTTACGGCCCATAATGTCCGAGGGGGACGCATGTGGGGGATCAGGGAATTTCTTGATTATTTGTCCAGCCTCCCAAGCATGGAGACCACGATAGATAAATCAAGCTGGTCAGGTATATCCATCAGCTATAAAAAAGCGGAGAAATAGATCAAACTTTGTCTCCAGAAAAAGCATAATATTGATTCCTTTCCATTGGCAATTCACCAATTAACCCAGCCTAAGTCCTTAATGTGTAAAAGAATCATACAGAATACACCAGGAAAAGATCTTTTTATTTCAAAAGCATTTTTTTCAATTTGTTGAAAACAAGAAAGATATGTTCAATATCCGCTGGAAAGAAAAACTGGCATCTTTTTTGCACAAGAAAAGGAAAATGGAAAGATTTCTAAGGCCTCTTTTCATCTTGGTCTTATCGGTCATTGCGCTTTCCTGCTTGCCTTTTAAGTTCCACAGGCCATTATCTTGGGAAGATTACATCAATCAGCCCAGGAGTGAGCCCTATGTCTTGGAATTAAAGGAAAGGACATACAGGCTTCTTTATTATGGAGCGTTCCATAAGGTCGACATTGAGCACCCCCAGTTCGAAGATATCGAAGAGAGATGGGAAGGTTTCAAGCCAACTCTTGCTTTATGTGAAGGGGGCATTTGGCCCTTAGAGAAATCACGAAATGATGCGATTCGTAAGCATGGAGAGCAGGGACTTCTCAGATTTTTGGCCGCACGCGACAGTATCCCTCTCAAGTGTTTCGATCCTTCGTTGCATTATCAGGCGTTATTCCTAAAGAGGGCCTTCTTGCCCACCCATGTCAAGATATATTTTGTCCTGCGTCAGGCTATTATTAATCGGATACTTAAGAGAGACATAAACAAAACAGATTATGTCACGCAAATTTTGAGGAGTTTCAAAGGAGTTAAGCGTTATGATTGTCCCCCGAAATCTCTGACTGAGTTTGAATTCCTCGTCTCTAAACTATTCCCTGAGTTAGATGATTGGCGAATGATACCGCCGACTTTTTTCTATTCGGTTGAAAGAGGCCACTTCCTGGCAGAGATTCACTATAGAGTTAATGAATACCGGGATAACATCATGGTTAAGAATCTGATCGCTGAATTGAAAAAGGGCGAGAGAGTGTTCGCCGTGGTTGGACGCAGTCACGTTGTGATGCAGGAGCCGACCTTACTCTCTGTGCTCAAATAAAAATTCTCCAGAATAACCATTTAGATCCGCCTTTGATAAAAATCCCCCCTTAAAATCACAGATTTTTGTGATGGCAATTCTCTCTGCCTTGCGCATATTCTAGAGGAGAGAGAGAGAGAGAGAGAGAGAGAGTTACAGTTGAAAGCAACAATCGGAGAGTCCTTAAGTTTTGGAGGGAAAGGACGAGTTTAATGAGATTTTCATGGGAAAGAGAGAAGGGCAGAATAGTCATGAACTGCGTTGTGCTAACCGCCATTAGCAATTTATGTCTTTCCAATGGAGCCCAAAGGATTGACCTCTATCACCCTCATCCGGATCATCGGCCTGATCGAGAAGAAAAAGTGAGTCAGTAATCCAGTTGCTAATAAAAAATCTTTTCTCACTGACATCTGACAACTGACATCTGACAACCGACTTCTGATTGACCGCATCTGATGACTGTGGTATATGGAAAAATAGGAAGACGACGGTGGCGCATCTCATCTTGAAGCAACTCGATTCCCAGGTAAGAAGTTTCGCCCTCACCAAAGAGGTCACGACCATCGGGAGAAGTCTGGCCAACGACATAACGATCATAGATCCCTTTGTCTCGCGAATTCATGCCAAGATCATCCAGAAAAAAGAGGGGCATGAGATTTGTGATTTGGGTGCCAAGCATGCCGTCGAGGTCAACGGCAAGATCATTTCCCGCCATCTCCTTAAAGATGGGGATAAGATCACGCTGGGAAGCTCGCTGATGGTCTTTCAGACAAGAGATGTCTGTTCTGCTACGGATGTGACCTTTCTTTCCAATGGCGAGATGTCTGAGGAATCCGTAGAAGTGGCTTCTTTTGATTCGAAAAAGACCGTCCCTTTCTCGATCGAGGACGTGGATGTTAAGGATTTTGTCACCCTCCACAAGGATCATCAAAGACTGATGCTGCTCTACCAGTTCGGCCGAACCATTAACATTCATCTTGAAGACCTCCACCATCTTCTTGAAGAAATCTTGAATGCTGTCTTTAAAACCTTAGACGCAGAAAGAGGCTTTATCGCCCTTGTGGATGAGAAAAGGGGAGATTTAACCTGTGAACTCGTCAGAGGAAGCGCCGGCGATGCATCCTTGGAGAGGGTGGAAGTCAGCAAAACAATCATCCATAAAGTCCTCAGGGAAGGGATAGCCATCCTGACCATTAACGCCCTCAAGGACAGTCAGTTTGAGAAGGCTAGGAGCATCCAGGAATACAGCATCAGGTCGGCCATCTGCGCCCCCCTAGTCTTTCGTAGTGAAGTCCTCGGAGTTGTTTACTTGGATAATCGGGCCTCAGCCGGGGTCTTTTCCGAAGAAGATCTCAAGTTTTTGATGGCGATTTGCCACCAAGCGGGGATTGCCATGGGGAATGCTCGCCTCCACAGACAGGTTGTGCAGGAGAATATCCGGCTGGAGAAGGCCTTGAAACCTAAACTTGAAATCTTGGGTGAATCGCCGCAGATGAAAAAAGTCTTCGGCACCATGAAAAAAGTGGCCCCCTCAGATATCACTGCCATCATCCAGGGGGAGACAGGGACCGGAAAGGAAATCGTGGCCAAGGCGATCCATGCGCTTTCTCCCCGGGCTGAAAAACCGTTCGTGGCTGTCAACTGCGCAGCTATTCCGAGAGAATTGATAGAAAGCGAGTTGTTCGGGCATGAAAAGGGGGCCTTTACCGGGGCCATCAGCACGCGTCTGGGAAAGTTCCAGATAGCTGACGGAGGAACCATTTTTCTCGATGAAATCGGCGATATGAGCCTGGAAACACAGGCTAAAGTCCTGCGAACATTAGAGGAAAAAGAATTTCAGCGGATAGGCGGGACAAAAAGCTTCAAGGTAGACGTTCGGGTCATTGCCGCCACAAACAAGAATCTGGCCAGCGAAGTCGAGAAAAAAAACTTTCGTGAGGATCTGTTTTATCGGTTGAATGTGGTCTCTGTCGACCTTCCCGCTTTAAGGGACCGAAAAAAAGATATCATCCCTTTGGCCGAATATTTTGCTGGCCAAGAAGTCAAGATTTCAGCGCAGGCGAAGAAGCTGCTGCTGTCATATGAATGGCCGGGGAACGTGAGAGAGCTGAAGAATTGTATCGAGAGAGCCGTTGTTATGGGAGATGGGCAATTGATCCAGCCGGAAGATCTTCCCCATGGTCTTCGCACTGGAGGGAAAGTCATACCCGCCCCCCTAGAATCGATGGAACAGATGGAGGAAGACCATATCATCCGGGTGCTGAGACACACAGGCTGGAATAAGAGCGATGCCGCCCGAATACTCGGTATCACCCGTCAGACTCTGGATAATAAAATAGATAAATACAAAATAAATAAATAAAGTCAACTTGGAGGGGGAACTGACTTCCCCCTTCCAAAGGTCGCCCTAACTTCGTCCGGGCTCCCTGCCTCCCCTTCTCGGCCTCCAGCCTGCGACCAAAGGGGCATCCCCCCTTGGATCTCCCCGATGATCGGTTCCCCGTGGCAGGCCGCGGGGCATATCAACCGATCGTCCATAGTTTTCCCCTCTTTTTGAATGAAAATTAGACAGAATTGTCTGTCCGTGCCTTATTTTAATTATTTTCAGTTGTATACACTCTATTTGTTGCTTAATTTTCTTTATTTATATCTAAATATTAGACAGATTTCTTCTCTCACGGCCTGATCTCTTGGGGAAATTTGGGATTTACAGGCTTGGCACAAAAAATGCACCTTTGATGTTGTCCTTAGGTTATGACTATGTTTGCCAAGAAAAAAGGAATTTTAATAACACAAGAAGAGAGGTGTCCCATGCCTAAAAAGATTTTACTTCTTTTTGGTGCTGTTCTACTCGTTTCCTCGTTGATTAATGCCCAGGCTGAGAAGACAGGCGCCATCAACGGGGTTGTTTTTAATGCTGAAGGAAGACTCCTTCCAGGAGTAACGGTCATCCTGGAGTCTCCCGCTATCGTTGTCCCTTCCCTAGAAACGATCACCAATGAGAACGGCAGGTATCGTTTTATTTCGCTCCCTCCCGGTGAGTACAAGTTGATCTTTTCTCTGCCACGGGTGGAAAAAGTTGTCCGGAGTGGTATCCAGCTACCGTCAGGAATCACAGTGACGGTCAATGTCAACATGACCTTGAGAACGACAGAAGAATTCATCGTTGGTGAAGGTCAAGTACCAACCAGCAACCTGATGAGCGCGAAGGGAGTGACGTTTTTGGACAGTGAATTCCTCCGGTCGATTTCGTTTTTATTGAACCTTATTGCCCATCTGCCCCATATGTAGAAAAAATTTTTGTATCTTAGATGAAGTTCTTGGGAGAATTGAGCGATAGAGGGACAGACTCGAAAAAGAGAGATTTCATGTTGTCTTTAGGCCGTGGCTACCAACAATCAAAATATAGGCAATTCATAATCAAAAAGGAGGTGTCTTATGCCTAAGAAGTTTTTTGTATTTCTCTGGGCCGTACTTCTTATTCCGACGCTGATTTATGCCCAAGCTGGACAGACAGGAAGCATCACCGGAGTTGTATTGACGCCTGAAGGAGAGCCTCTGCCCGGCGTGGCTGTTATCCTGAAATCCCCTGCCATCGTGGTGCCTTCCCTGGAGGCGATTACCAACGAGAATGGCCGGTATCGCTTTGTGTCTCTTTCGCCCGGTGAGTATGAATTGACTTTTTCTCTGCCTGGAGTGGAGCGGGTGATCCGGAGAGGCATCCAAGTTTCTGCGGGTATGACAGTGACTCTAGATGTTGAAATGACTCTGAAGGTGACTGAAGAATTCATCGTCGTTGAAGGGCAAGCGCCGACAATCGATAAGATGAACACGAAGGGTGTGACATCTCTAAACATTGAATTCCTCCAGTCGATCCCGTCGGCCCGCCAGTTGAGTGATTATTTCGACATGGCACCTGGAGTCACGGGGAGTGTCGCCCACGGAAGCTCGACCAAAGAAAATTCCTACAACCTGGATGGCGTGAACATCGCTGACCCGACGACAGGAACCCAATTGGTCTTCTTCGGCATGGATGTCATGGAGGAGATTTCCATCCAAAGCAGTGGGCTTTCCGCTGAATACGGAAGTGTCAAAGGCGCTGTGATCAACGTGATATCCAAATCAGGAGGAAACGAATACCACGGATCGGCAAGTTTCTACTATAATCATGAGAAATTACAATCCGATAATACGGAGGGGACCGGAGTAGAAGGCACGAGCGGCAATGAATGGGAATATGAACCTGTTATCACTTTTGGAGGACCGATAGTCAAGGATAAGATCTGGTTTTTTACCAATCTCAGCTTCTGGAGATCCTCTTATTTTGTCAACGGCTATCCAGCCGATGACCCTGATAACCCGATTGCTATTAAGGAAATGAAGCCCTTTCCTTACCTTAAGTTGACTTTCCAGCCGAACAAGGCCAATAAATTCGTCATATCTTACAACTACTCTGACAGAAGATTGGACCACAGGTTCGCTGATTGGAACCAGACAGAGGGAGTCACTGCTATCCAGAAAGGCCCAGCTCATGTGTTTAATTTCCATTGGAACAGACAATTCAGCTCAAACCTCTTCACAGAACTGAAACTCGCGGTTGTCCGGAGCAACCTGACATTTGAAGGAAAAGATCCTAACCAGGGATACCGCCTTGATGTTATGACTGGAATCTGGAGCGGTTCGAACTTCAGGGCGCTGGATGAGAACCCGCGGAACCGTTATCAGGTTAACGCGAATGCTATTGCCTTCATCGATGACCTGGCTGGTTCTCACGAGTTGAAGATCGGGGGCGAACTCCAGTTGGGGAGGACCGGATGGGATGTCACCCACAGCAGGGATGCTCAGACTGGGTTAAGCTATATGATCGATTTCCCGGAGTATTTTGAACAATTGGGATTCTATAACTACGGCTATTACATCTTTGACTTCAAAAGGAAAGAAGGAATCAACAATGTGGGTTTATACGTGAATGATGCCTGGTCCCCCACAAAATGGTTGACTGTAAACTTGGGAGCCAGATTCGAGTACAACGCCACCATTTGGCCGAAACAGATGGAAGATGAGGGGCCTCAGGAATTCATGGGCTTGCCCTACAACCGGTCGATCACTGAGACGATCACACCCATGAAATGGGTCAACCTCGTGCCGAGGCTGGGATTGATTCTTGATCCCTTCCGGAATGGATCCACCCTCATCAAAGCTTCTTACGGCCGGTACATCCAGCCCAATATTGTTGAGTGGGTCAACCTCGGTCATCCCAACGGATGGTTCTACTACAAGCAGGATTATGATTGGGAAGGAAACCTTATCGGTGATCCTTATGCTATCAATTTGCCGGGAGGACAGACTATAGGTTATCCGGGATACAACGATGGCAAGCTCAAGGCACCTTATCTTGACGAATTAACCGTAGGGATCGAAAGAGAACTGTTTGAACATTGGTCAGTCGGTTTGCGTTACGTTCGGAAGTGGGACCGGAATCTTATCGAGAATGTGGATGCGACTCAACTGGATATGGATGCTCTTCTGAACGATGGCGAACTTGTCTGGACCAACTGGGAGCCAGTGACAGCCATCGATCCTTACAACAACCAGGAAGTGACCTTCTGGAACTGGATAGATCCATATCTCCCAAACGAGATTTACATCATCAATCCTCCTGGGGCAGAGCGGGATTATGATGGGCTGGAGTTCAAACTGAGCAAGCGGTACAGCTCTGGATGGCAGGTCCATCTGAGCTATGTCTACCAGAAATCCAGAGGCCTGATCCCGACAGCCGATTCCCAATCCGGACAAGAAGGTAACGGCATGCGAGGAACATCTGCTCTTTATGAAGATCCTAATACCCACTTCAATGCCGAAGGACGCTTTCCCCGAGAAAGGCGTCACATGCTGAAACTCCACGGTTTGGTCAAAGGGCCTTGGGGCATCAATCTTTCTGGCTATTTTTCTGTGCTGAGCGGAAGAAGATACACAAGAAGAATTTCCAGCGCTGGAGTTGGGCTAAATCTACACACAGATGTTGTGAATTTTGCCGAGCCACTGGGAAGTCAGGGGTATCCCACTTTAACCAACCTGGATTTGAGATTAGAAAAGCAGTTTCACCTCAGAGGAGTCAGGCTGAGTGTGTTCAGTGATGTGTTCAACGTTTTCAACGACAACGCTGTAACAGTGGTTCAGACAATCTCCAACAGGACGAGTTATGAATTCAAAGATCCGCGAACAATCGTACCTCCACGCATATTCCAACTTGGAGCCAAGATCGAGTTTTAGAGGTCAATAAAACTCGGTCGGTAAAGGGAGACTCTTTTGAGTCTCCCTTTTTTTTTGATAGAATACAAGATGATAAACAGATTTATTCATTCTCCGAGTTGAAGAATTCATAATGATGAAAAAGGGTCAGTATTTCACTGTCGTTTTCATTGCTATCTTCATCATCGCTCTTTTTGCGGTTGCCAGTTGCAAAAAAGGAGCAAAAACCTTCAAGCTTCCAAAAGAAACTGAATATAATCTGTTTATCATAACTCTGGACACGACCAGGGCGGATCGAATCGGAGTCTATGGATACCCGAAAGCAGAGACTCCAAACGTCGACAGGATAGCTCGAAATGGCGTAATGTTTAAAAACTGCTACGCCTCCATTCCGCTGACCCTGCCCTCGCATGTAACTCTCTTTACCGGCAGAGAGCCCATAGCCCATGGAGTCCGGAACAACGGCATATATGTCTTAAGACGGGAAGAAACCACCCTTGCTGAAACCATGCAAAGCCTGGGCTATAAGACCTTTGCCGTCATCGCCTCCTTCACCCTCCATTCGAAATTCGGGTTGAGCCAGGGGTTTGAGGAGTATGACGACTCTCTCGACTTTAACATAGCCGCCAACAACATAAGAACGGAAATCAGAGCGGAAAAGGCCTATGCCAAGTTTAAAAGCTGGTTTGCTAAAAACCATACCCAAAAATTTTTTTCCTGGGTCCACTTCTATGATCCACACAGCCCCTACGACCCTCCTCCCGAATATAAGTCAAGGTTCAGTGATGATTATTATGATGGTGAAATCGCCTACATGGATGGGTTTGTCGGCCGAATCGTCCAAGACCTGATGTCCAAAGGAATTCTCGATAAAACATTGATCATTGTCGCTGGGGATCATGGTGAGGCCTTCGGAGAGCATAAAGAATTCGGGCACGGGATTTTCTGTTATGAAGAAAGCCTCAAGGTTCCGTTGATTTTTAGTAATCCTGTGATATTCAATCAAAAGAACCCAGTGATCTCTCAAAGAGTTCGATTGACAGACATCATGCCGACAGTGCTCGAGCTGTTTGAATTGGACACGCCTCAAAATATCCAGGGGAAAAGCTTGGCCCCGCTCCTGTTTGGAGAAAAGGAAAGTCAAGAGGCCCAGATTTACATAGAAAGCCTTTTCGGGAAAGAAGATATGGGATGGGCTCCCTTAACCGGAATGATTTTAGACGATCATAAATACATATCGCTGCCTACTCCTGAGTTGTATGATCTTGCGAACGATCCTGAAGAAGAACAAAATCTTTTTGAAGAGGAAAAATCTCTCGCTAAAAACATCGATGAAAAATTGAGTCAGTATATTCAGACTCAGACAGACTCAGGACCCACACCCCGAAGATCGCTGACAGCAGCGGATAGAGAAAGATTGGAATCCTTGGGCTATGTCTCTCCGTTTTCAGAAAAATCGAGAAGAGAAATTGACCCCAAGGATGGAATCGATCTGTTGAACGAAGTGCTGGCTGTGAAGAAGCTCTTGGACGAAGGAAATATAGAGGAAGCAGAGAGGAAGTTACCCGATCTCCTGGAGTCGGATCAAGGGGTGAGGATACCTCCATTTTACGATAACCTCTGCAACATGTACAGAGAACAGGGGGATATGGATAAGGCGATTCAGATACTGGAAAAAGCAGTCCAGCAGTTTCCGGCAAAAGTAAGATTCCGGATGAACCTGGCCCTGTTTTATTTTGAGGCGGGTAAAGTTCAGGAGGCCGAAGGGATAAGTCTGGCTATAGTCGATGAATATCCCGATCTTGCCCAAGCCCACAGCCTCCTGGCTTTGATCTACAAAGGAAAAGGGGAGATCGATAAGGCCGTATCTTATTATGAGAGAGCCCTGGAAATCGAGTCATCGAATGTCATGCTCAACCTGAATCTGGCAGAAGCAGAACTGGAAAGAGGAAATCGGCTCAAAGCTGTCCAGCTGCTTGATTCCCTTGTCCAGAACGACATTCTGATGGAAGAGCCCGATAGCTCGAAATTAAGGATTCGGATGGGGATTCTCTTGGCGAGAGGCGGTGAGTATGACCGGGCGATCGATCTCTTCTCAAAAATCATCGGAAATAATAATGCCGATGCTGAGGTTTGGACTCATCTGGGCCTGTCCTATTACAACAAAGGAGACACCGAAAAAGCCAGAGAGTCCTACGAAAGGGCTCTGGAGATGGACAGCACGAATGGCTTGGCGTTGAGCAGTCTTGGAACACTCAATCTTGCGCTTTTCAGGGCTGAGAAAAATGGAGCATTTTATGATCAGGCCATCGACTTCTATAAGAGAGCGATTGAAGCCGATCCTTCGATAGCTTCTGCCTACAACGGGCTTGCCGTGGCCTACAGGTTTGCTGGAAAGAATGATTTAGCCGTTTCTTACTGGAAGAAAGCCATCGAGGTCAAGCCGGACTTCGCCAACGCCTACATCAACCTGGGCATCACGTTAATTAACTTGGGGCAGAAAGAAAGAGCTCTCGAATACCTGATTCGCTGTCGGGAGAAATATTTCTCCCGTTTGAGCAGTGATGACCAGAAGCAGCTCACCGATTTAATCACCGAGGCTAAAAAATAGTCTTCTCTTCATAACAGGTTCATTTCCCATATTGTTGTTAAGATTTGGACCGGCTTTATGTCATTCCCCCTGCCTGCTACCCGCCTGGCTGATTATATTTAAATGTGTTAAAAAATTAGACAATTTTTTGCCCTTTATGGCCTCCCTTCTCCTCCTCACCCCTGGAATTATGTTTGGCATGGTTTTTGCTATTGAATAACGAGGATGGATTGCACAAAAAATGATGAAAAACTCGATCAAATTTGAGGAAAGGAGGGGTGAATGAAGAAGATGGTCATCATCATCTTGCTTCTCGTCCTGCTGTTCTTATTTTTAGGGATTTAACCGAACAGCAGTCATGGTTAGGGAACCAGATGGTATCACTTTGAATATCATCTGAATCATTTGGAGTAGGATCACGGATTTTATGATTCGATCAGCTTAAGAAAATTGTTTTCTGTAAGCCCGGCGTCGCTTATAATTTTCCTCAATAGACCCCGTTTGATGTCTTCTCCGCTATGGATCGGGATGACTGTTGTCTTCCCATCCGAAGGCTTGAAGAAGACATGGCTACTCTTTGTCTTATTTTTCAAAAACTAAAGATCACAAAGCTTTTATTACTACTCGGCCAGGTAAAGGCTTAAGCTTCATCAAGCCTGAACCTTAACTTTCTGGATAATGAAACAAACCCTCTTTCCTAATGCGCATTATTTCAGGGCGTGTTCCCGTGTAATTCTTGACCGCAGTGGGGGCAGTTCCGCCAGGTCTTATCTACAGGTTTACCGCAGTCAGGGCAGACCGTCTGCAGCTTAGCTCCGCAATGGGGGCAGAACGTAAACCTCGTTTCAACCGGCTTCTGGCAGTCTGGACAGGGTTGCGTCTCTTGGACTATCTTGGGGGCGAAGACCGCGTCCGAACGGACAATGAGATAGATCAAGAGCCCTATCAGATTGCCGATAAAGACAAGAAGGGCCCACAGAACTCCGTTCATCCCCCGGCGCTCGGCATCCCGGTAGACCCAGGCGATAACGAATATCCAGAGGATAAGCAGAGCCAAACTCATAAAGTAAAGAGAGTTGAAGCGGATATAGCCGAAGGGACCGAAACTGATGGATCTGATATCCGGCGTTTTAAGGACATGCCAGACTCCCGGGAAAATTCCCAAAGGCGTGAGAATTAAAGGAGTCAGGCGCAGAACGATTATCAGAATAAGGGCGACCAAAAGGATGAGAACGATTGTTTTTCCTGTTGATGTCGCCATGTTATACCTCCTTTTTCCTGCCTTAAGTTGGCCAAAGGCAGGGAAGCAATAATTTAAAGCGTAAAGCCTTCATAAATCGAGTTCATTTTCTGACTTCTCGATCTATATTTCCGAATCAAAATCGGAGAAAAAAAGAGCATCACCGCATTCTGGATTATGAGCGATAACGTCACCACTGCCTGCAAGGAAAGAGGCTTGTCAGAAGTCAGTTCCTTCAAAAAAGGCAGGATCACGATCACGGTTAAAGCGATGAGTAAAGCGAAGACTGACCAGATATAGACAGGGATTGAAGGGCCTTTGATTCGGCCGAGAAGCCCGTTCTCTGCCGAGTCTGGCATCTTGAGAGCTGCGTGACAGATGAGTTTCGTTCGACGGAAAAAACCTTCAGAGGGTGCAGGGGCTTTTGATTCTTTGATGACCAGCCGGATCGTTTTCAAATCCTCTTCAAAACGTGAACACTCAGCACACTGGGCCAGATGTTCCTCAACCAGTGACAACCTATCCCCTTCCAAGCCTTCTTCGGCTAAGTCGACGAGCCATCGTTGAATCTCTTGACATTTCATGTTTCCCTCTCATTCCGATGATTTAGGTTCGGGTTTATAGGGTAAAAGCTCCTGTCGAAGCTGTCTGACAGCCCTGTACATCAGCGATTTGACCGTCCCTATTGGCATTTTGAGCATCTCGCTGATCTCTGTTTGTTTAAACCCCTCAATCTCTTTGAGGGAAAATACAAGACGCTGACGCTCGGGAAGTCGGGCTAAGGCCTGAGATATGGTTAGACTCAGATCGGCTTGATCTGTTGCCTCAGCTGTGTTGAAGGTTTCAATCCCTGATCTGACTTCAGTTGAACTTTGACCTCGGAAGAGGGCCATAAATTTTTGGAGGAGGAACAAGCGTCTTATCCTTTTCTTCCGCAGAGAATCCCGATGGAGGTTGACAACTATAGTCATAATCCAGGCCTTCATTGTCCTTCCCTTCCCAGTTTTCGGAAAATTTCTTATCACTCGCAGCCATGTCTCCTGGAACAGGTCTTCGGCTTCTCTCCTGTCTTGAGTCAGGTAATAAGCGAAACGGAAGACTGCGGTTTTGTATTCATCATACAGGGCGTCGAAGTCTGAAGGGCTCCGTGCTCCTGTCTTCTGGACGGAGTCTACTTGATCAGCTTTCACCTCGTTCTCCGCTCACGTCCAGTCTCAAAACATAGGACGTCTGAGACAGGAAATAGTTCTACCTCAAAAATTTTCAGCTCAAGAATGGATAATTTTTTTCATCCCTATGCCGATCGAGGCAAGAATGACATTAATCTTTTTCTTTAAAAAACGGTCAATGAAGTGGGCGAACAGGATGATGATGAGCGGATTTATGAGCATTCTAAACCGATTATTCTCGCCTACTTCGAGGAGATTGGAGAGGGAGGTCACATAGATGATGTTTATCCACAGGAATACTAACGTGGCCTTCGCCTTATTCCTGTAGATTTTTCTTTTCATGGATTTGAAAAAAATCGTGAAGCCATAGATCAGAACGGTCATGGTCGCCAGGATGAGAAAGATTCCTTGTTTGATTTTTGGGAAAAACCGGCCAAAGACAAATCGGGAGTATATCTTTTCGACGCTTGAAATACGATCCCGGTTGGGTTCAAGGAATTTGTAGTCATGGGAGGGAGAAAAAAAGATATGAAGAGACGCATTCAGGCCCTTGAGATAGGCATCCGGTCGAGTGCGGATGACATACAGATCATCTTGAAGATATTTTTTTGAGATTTCGATATAAAGGATATGGTTGTAGTTAGCATCTCCAGATGATTTGTACTCCTCAGTCAAAACGGGAATATGTGAGAATCGAGAATCTTGAGATTCATCAAGGAAGTCTCTGTAGACACAGATCTCTCCAAAAGGTTCGATCTGAGCAAAAGGGGAGAGCTTCATTCTTTCTATGAAACTGAGTCGTTCATCCTTGCTTAATTGGAAGGTCGAGATCCTGGAGAAGTGCATGCCGAGCCAGGTGCTCGTAGTGAAATTTCCGAAGAGGAGGTAATTCTTCACGTAGACACCAAGGATCAAAAGAAAAGGGATCAGAAGAGAGAGGAGAATCTTTTTCAGACAATCCTTCTTGAATAAGATGATCAGAAAGGCAATAAGGATAAACCAGAGGATATGGAACATTCCTCTGGTCAGGACTATGGCCGAGAGCAGCAGAAAAAATATTATTCCATATTTCAATCTCTTCGACCTCAAGAATTCATAAAGGACGAGCCCAGATGTGCAGAGCATCATGGACACAGGATAGGTGTAGAACAAAAAATTCTCGTACAGGATCGATTCAGGGCTGAGAATGAATAGGCTGGTGAAGATTAAGGAAATCCAGACAGAAACACTGAGTCTGAACATGATAAAAAAGAGCGACAAGGACAAAATCAAGCCGCAGAGGAGATAAGAAATGTGAAATATTGTCTGCAGGCTCTGCCCGGAAAGCTTCAAGACCGCACCCAGATAAAGATTAAAGAGCGGAGGCTGACTGTGGAGGTGCCAGAGGCTTTCCAACAGATTATTTTTCAATAGGCTAGGATCGATATAATGCCAGTATCTATCTAAAGGCAGGACATTAAACCTGATCCCCAGCGCCCAGTAGATTATCCGTGAGATCAGGAAAATAAGAACAATGATCACTGCATACCTCAGGTCAGAGGTCTTGATCTTGTTTAAGGTTTTCTTTGGGATAAGAAATTCCTTTTCGCGAGTGGTGTCCGATTCCAAGTCTTTACCTCTTCTTTCCCATCCAACCATTGTATTGAATTATGAATCATGACTCAAAAAGATGTCAAGGGGAGGCTTGAGAAGGCAAGGATGTGTCCCTGAAGCCTTTCGAGGCGCCAAAAGAGCCACAAATCACCCAGACCTCTCCTTCAGGGCAGAAAGAAGATCGTAAGAAAAATTCTGTCACCTGAGCAGCAATCCGCTCCCTGAGACAAAGTACTGACCAATTGTTTGACACAAGCGTCTATTGCGATTATTCTAGTCTCACCTCCCAAAAAGGCTGATCGGGCCATGAAGTGCGCGAACTGTCATTTCGAGAATCCCCCTGATCTTCTGTATTGTGGAAAATGCGGTACCAGACTCTCCTCCCCGGAAGTAACTTCTACTATTCCCACCAAAACCTACCAGATACCCCTGAAACAATTAGCCCGGGGGAGTACTTTTGCTGGAAGGTTTGAGATAATCGAAGAGATCGGAATGGGAGGGATGGGAGCGGTTTATCGCGTTGTGGATAAGCAAATCGATGAGGAGATCGCTCTTAAACTGTTGAAGCCTGAGATCGCCGCTGACAAGAAAACCATTGAGCGGTTTAAGAACGAGCTGAAACTGGCCCGCAGGATAACTCATAAAAACGTCTGCCGGATGTATGACCTCAGTCAAGAGGAGGGAACCCCCTACATCACCATGGAGTATGTGAGCGGAGAGGACCTGAAAAGTCTGATCAGAAGAGCTGGACAGCTTTCTGCGGCCAGAGCCATTTCTCTGGCCAAACAGGTGGGCGAAGGCTTGATGGAGGCTCATCGATTGGGTGTTGTGCACAGGGACTTGAAATCCCAGAACATCATGATCGACCGGGAAGGCGGCGTGCATATCATGGACTTTGGGATCGCCCGCATGCTAAGCGCCTCGCAATTTACAGAAGAGGGGGTGATCATCGGAACACCCCATTATATGTCCCCAGAACAGGCGGAAGGAAGGGCAGCAGATCAGCGGGCTGACATCTATGCCTTGGGTGTGATTATTTACGAGATGGTCACCGGCCGCGTCCCCTTTGATGGAGACAGTGCTTTAAGTATTGCTTTAAAACACAAGTCGGAAACGCCAAAAATCCCGAAGGAGCTCAGCGTGCAGATTCCCCAGAGTCTCAGCCGTCTGATCCTTAAATGTCTGGAAAAGGACCGGGAACAAAGGTATCAAAGCGCAGAAGAGTTGCTTGTGGAGCTGACAGGTATCGAAAAGGAAATCACAGCCGCCAAAGAAATAGCTGTGGAAAGGAAACTGGATACGCGAGCTTTAGACGAGAGAGAGCTTCTCAAATCAATCGCTGTTTTGCCTTTCAAAGACATGAGTCCCCAGCAGGATCAAGCCTATTTCTGTGAGGGCCTGGCTGAGGAGCTGATCAATGCCCTGACTCAAGTCAAAGACATGAAGGTGGCTGCCCGCACCTCATCTTTTTCCTTCAAAGGGAAAGAGGCGGATATCCGTGAGATTGGGAAAACGCTGAATGTCGGATCCGTCCTGGAAGGGAGCGTCCAGAAGGCCGGAAACCGCCTCCGGATCACAGCCCAGCTCATCAAGGTGTCCGATGGGTACCATCTCTGGTCGGAACGTTTTGACCGGGATATACAGGATATTTTTGCCATCCAGGATGAGATCTCCCTGGCAGTTGTGGATAAGCTCAAAGGGGAACTTTTGGAGGAAGATAAGGCGAGGATCACCAAACGCCACACCGAAAATAAGGATGCTTACAGTCTTTACCTGAAAGGGCTTTATTTCTGGAACAGGCGGTATCATGGTGACATGATCAGAGCCGTTGGCTTTTATCAGAAGGCCATCAACAAAGATCCCAACTATGCTCACCCTTATGTGGGAATCGCCAATGTCTTCAATATCATGGGGCAATGGGGATTCATCCCTCCCAAGGATGCTTACACAAAATCCAAAGCCATGCTCCAAAGGGCGCTGGAGATCGATGACACTCTCAGCGAGCTCTACTCTTCTCTGGGCTTTATGACGGCTGGTTATGAATGGGACTTCGAGGCAGCAGAGAAATATCTGTACCGTAGCATTGAACTCAATCCCCGGAACACCTTCGCCCACGGGTGGCGGGCTGAGAATCTAGCCCTGAGGCAAAAATACGAGGAAGCCGCAGCAGAAGTCAAAGAAGCCATTCAGTCGGATCCTCTCTGGGCCCTGATCCATTCGCTCCTTGGTGTTGTTCAGGCTATTGCGGGACAGGTGGAGACGGGCCGGGAGCAAATCCTTAAGTCTATCGCCATGGATCCCGATCAGCCGATGCCCTACCTTTTTCTGGGAATGACCTATCTAGCCAAGCCGGCCATTCCTGAGAAGGCCGTCCAGTATCTGCAGAAAGCCATCGATTTCGGCCTGATCTTCGCCTACGGCTGGTTAGGAGCAGCCTATGCTGCGGCAGGCCGGAAAGCTGAAGCTTTGTCTATCCTGGAAAAGCTGGACAAGATGGAAAAGGAGCGCTACCTTCCCCTGCTTAAAAAGTCCCTGATGTTTCTTAAGCCTGAATTCCGGCATTTCCGTTTTATGAAAAAGAAATATATCTCTCCCTTACTGAGGGCCATGGTCTGGATGGGACTGAATGAGCAGGACATGGCGCTCGAATATTTGGAAAAATCCTGTGAGGCCCGTGATTATTTTTTTCCGGCAGTGATGACCTTAGCCCTTCCTCTTGATCTTCCTTGGATCGAAGAGTTAAAGACGCAACCAAGGTTTAAGGCCCTTCAGGAAAAAGTCAAAATCCGGTAGGAAGCGAAGACCATACCCGAGAAATCCATCACCATCATCGGAGCCGGTCTGGCCGGCTTGTCGGCGGGGTGTTACGGACAGATGAACGGCTACCGGGTCCAGATCTTCGAGCAGGACACCAGGCCCGGCGGGTTGTGCACCTCCTGGGAGAGGAAGGGATACACCATAAACGGAGGCTTGGCCTTTTTAGGCGGCTCCGGCTCGGGGACACATTTGTATCGTCTGTGGCAAGAGCTGGGGGTTGTCCCCAGAATCAAGATGATCGATTACGAGTATTTCGTGATTGTGGAAGGGGAGGGAGAAGAGAAGTTTTTCATGCATACCGATCTCAACCGCCTTGAGCAGCATATGAAAGGGCTTGCGCCTGAAGATGGAAAGGTTATCGATGATTTCATCAGGGCCATCCGCATCTTTACAAAATACCAACTGCCCTTCGAAAAAGCCCAGGAATTGTACACCGCTATTGACAAAATGAAACTGATGTTCACCCATCTTCCCCTGTTCAGAGCCATAAAAAAATGGAAGAAGGTATCCATCCAAGAGTATGTCCAGCGTTTCAAGAATCCCTTCCTCCGCAACGCTTTTTACGCAATTAAAGCCAGTTTCTCTGATGACCTTCCTCTGGTGGTGCTCCACCTGTTTTGCGCTTGGAGCCATCTCAAGTCTGCCGGATATCCTGAGGGGGGTTCTTTTGAGTTTGCCCGGACCATTGAAAGGCATTTCCTTGATTTGGGCGGCAGGGTCATCTACAAAGCGCGGGCGGATAAGATTCTGGTTGAGAACAACAAGGCTGTCGGCATCCGCCTGGAAGATGGAAGCGAACATTATTCCGATCATGTCATTTCAGCAGCGGACGGCCGGACAACCCTCTTTGGAATGCTCGACCGAAGATATGTCGATAAAAAGATACGCGGCTATTACGAGACGCTTCCTCTCGGCACTCCTGTTGTCTTAGTCGCTTTGGGGATTTCCCGTCAGTTTGCTGACCTCCCTCATTCGGGAATCGGTATCATCTATCCCCTCAAAGAACCTGCCACCATCGGAGGGAAGGAATTTAGACAGCTCCGGCCCATGATCTATAATTTCGACCCGACCCTGGCGCCAGAGGGCAAAACGCTTCTGCGGGTTGTGCTTCAGGCTGATTATGACTACTGGAAGAGGCTCCACGAAGAGGGCAGCAGGTACACAGAGGAGAAGGACAGAGTGGCAGAGATTGTCATCAACCTGCTCGAGCAGCGGTTTGCTGGGATTTCTTCAGAGGTCGAGATGCGTGATGTGGCGACACCGGTGACTTTTGAACGTTATACGGGCAACTGGCAGGGCGCTTATGAGGGTTGGCTGATTACAACTAAAACCCTACGAATAAATATGAAAAAGACGTTGCCAGGCCTTGATAACTTTTACATGATAGGGCAATGGGTTGTTCCAGGCGGTGGCTTACCAACCAGCGTCATGACGGGGCGCCACGTGATGCAGATTATTTGCAAGCGGGACGGCAAAAAATTTGTAACTACACTACCGCATCGTATGAGCTAGCTACCGTTTTGGCAATTCCTGAGGCTAGGTCTCTTTGGCAACCAGCTTCTTGTAGGCTGACATAAGCCGTTGGGTTAGTGGTCCCGGCCCCCCTGAGCCTATGGGCTTGTCGTCGATCCTGGTCAGGGGCATGATTTCAAGTACTGAGTTGGTCAAGAAAGCCTCGTCAGCTCTGAACAGTTCTCCCAGCTCCACCTGCCTCACCACCGGCATTATTCCCATAGATTGAGCCAGCTCCAGAACCACCTGATGATGGTGAGCCTGCACCACAAGAACCTGAACCACCTGCTGAGCCAGCAGAGCCAGCAGAACCCGCTCCGGCGGAACCAGCAGAGCCTCCAGCCGAGCAACCACTCACACCACGTGAGAAGCTGTTGTTAGCGAGGATTGAGGCTATTACTGGAAAGAGCATAGG
>Ga0209427_10001571_pt1 | contig 26488 bp, 21 predicted proteins | sample DeeMarSWOR136_30_FD_187465 | JGI IMG/M metagenome (GOLD analysis project Ga0209427, IMG submission 187465) | Marine sediment microbial communities from White Oak River estuary, North Carolina - WOR-1-36_30 (SPAdes) (version 2) | ecosystem: Environmental > Aquatic > Marine > Intertidal zone >...
GGCCAGCTGTTATTGCAGGTCAGGTGGTGGAAAAGCCTACGCTTGTGATGTTTGGTACTGATTGGGATATGCGCGAGCGCACTATTTATGGCACTACGGCGAGTTATTTCCACTACACTGGTGGTCTGATCACCTTTGTTGCCGTAGAGTTCTGGGTCGAGAATACCGAGCTGGAGACTGATCCGGGAGATGTTCAGGGTCTCATCGGAGGCTACATCTCTTACTGGGTCAACCAGTTCAAAAACCAAGATATCACTTGGCTGCCCATGGACGCCTCAGACGCTGAGACCATCAGCAAGTTGAGTGAGCGCTGGTACGATCCCGAGTTCATCACAGAGGTTCAGCAGGTCATGACTCAGATCTTGAGCGGTGCCAGTGAAGGACGCTTGACGCTCACGGCGATGAAAATTACCGTCCGGACAGATACCGTTCAATCCTTTAGGAAATGGAGCGGCCAATGATTCAACTAATTGGCAAGACCTTGATGCTCTTTGGAATAATGGCTGGTCTCTGTCTGATGATGGTTTATGCGCCTGATTATCTCAATGTGCCATCGGTGGCTGACAGGATTGCTCCACCGACCTTTCTCTCACTGGATGGAGTTGAAGTCTACCAGCCTCAAACTATCGCACAGGAACAACTGGTGATAGTGATGTACTGGAGTGTGCAGTGTACGGCGTGCGCCGAGCAACGCGAAAACCTCCGGGCCTATTTTGCAGACTCTCCGTATGCGGATCGGATTGGATTGGTTTATGTGAACGCATGGGAAGACCAAGCCGCTGTCCAAGCATACGTCGATGCTCTGCCAGTCACGGAGCTACCTGAATACTGGCTTACGACTGACATTGCTCCTCCCGGTGCAGAGACTATCCCCTACTGTCTGGTGTATGTCAATGGAGAAGAAGCGCTCACATGGAATGGTCGCCAAACGGTAGCGGAATTAAAACAAACATTCGAGGGAGGTAACTAATGTGCTGGATGAGCCCGTGGGGGCCCATATGCATTGATCACCCAACGCTGATTGCCATTGTGAGTTTCGTCCTTGGCACTTGGGGGTACGTTGTGGTATACTTGAGGAAGAGGGTAAAGAAATGAACAAACGTTTGAAAGTGTACGGAATCGCAATACCCATCTTTTTGGTGCTGAGCCTTGTGTTCGGTGCATTCGCTCAGTTCGGTGGGGAGATGTACCGGGATTCCTACTACCAAGCCGGTGCGTATGCAGGCTTTGAGGTAGGATATCAGTACGGCATTGCCGAGGGATATCAGTACGGTATCTACGCAGGCTATCAGTATGGCCTTCAGGAAGGCTATTATTATGGCGTAGCCGACGGCAAGACCGAAGGTTACCTCAACACGGTGATGAACTGGGACAATCCATGGCATCAGGCGGCTCTAGCATTGGAAGAGGAGCTCTGGTTTGTCGATGTCGCTGCTGTCTTTAGGGTTTCTACCAACTCTGAGGGGAATACATGGACCGAAGTGTGGATTTACCTTGCGGTTCCGCTCTATGTGACCGAAGAGGGGACTATCGCGGCCTACAGCCTCGAAGACCTCGATGAGGTTGCACCTGAAGTGACGGCAGCCTTGGTGACTATGGTTAAGAGCGCGCGCACAGACGAAGCGATTGTCAAGATTACGTTGATGGGAACGGTCGATATGTACGCACCGACCATCTACTTTCCTTACGACAATGTCAGCTACGAGATGAGCGATGTTCTGGCTGGTGCTTGGGAAAAGGGAATGCGCGATGAGAAGCAGACAGCATTCCAAGAGCGAGGTCTTGAGAATAAGCCAGCAGCAAAGAACCAATTTACTTGGCCGTACAATCCTTTCTATCTAGCCGAACTACAGGCGGCTCAGGAAGCACAACGGTCGGGTAGCACTACAGCATCAACACCGAAATGACACGGTAAGAGCTGTACACCCCCTCGGGGCAGGGGGCTGTCAAGATAGGAGGCATAATGGGTAAACCCGAGACGCATGTTGCATATTTGCCGGTGCGGTTTGAAAAGACGCTGGATTTACGTCAGCGAGCACAACAAGCCGGACAGTTGCAGCAGGTCATTAGTCAGTTTGTCGTCGAGCTCCTGTCCAACGGCAAGGCGCTGACGTGTCAGGTCGCTATCGAACGTCAGAAGCAACTGGAGCAAGACGAGTTCTACATGGTCGCCATTTATTGGCGGGAGGCACACTTGCACGACGTTTTACATAAGATGGACATGCAAATGTTCAAACGCTGCGTGAAGTGTGGAAATCCATTTATGGAGGGACACGAATGTCACCAGCTTACCCCAAGCCAGGGCGAAAGCCTAGAGGGAGAGCAGCCAAGCGGAATCCTAAAGTTAGGGACGCCGCCATCAGACGGGACGGGGCTTGTCTCTACGGGCTAGTCTATCAAGACGGATGTATCCCTGGCTTTGACGCTGCTCACATCAAGTCATGGGGCAGTGGCGGACTAGAGGTCGATGTATTGGAGAATCTGATCTGTCTATGTCGGAAACATCATCAGGCACACGAGAACGGACGGATTGCAGATATCACTCTCCAGTGCATTCTCTATAATTTTTACGGTTACGGGCCAGATCCAGGTACCGTGATGACACTTGACGCGGTCAAGGATATGGTACAGGATGATTTTGGGCTTCCGCTACGGGTTGATTGTAAGGACGGACGCATTATGATGTTCTCGATGACGGGTACGTCCAAACGTGCGGAGATCCCAATGACAGTGGGCTTTATCGAGAATATCTCTACACAGATGGCGGTAGAGATTCTCAAGCATAAGTTGCACAGCAAATTTGGAGGAAGCGATGTTTGAAGGTTACGCATCAGGTATGATGACCTCACCGCAGGTGATGGCCGAGCAGTGGATCAAGAACCTGAATGATTACATCAAGATCAATGAACTGCCCGAGGTTACAGAGTACAATGTGAGCGATAGTGGCGTTATCGTTCGCTGGGACGGACATTGGGCACTGTTTCCGCTGACGGAATTGGGCCGCTGGACGCCCGAGGCTGCTATTTCGCAATTGAGACAACAATGATCCTAACCGAAGCAGATGAGGTGCTCCTCCCAGGAGCATTACGACAGAATAAAGGCTTTGCAGCAGCCACCAAGTGGTATTTCGACTGGGAGCCCCTGCCGAAACAATGGGCTTTTCACCAGATCGCAATACCGAATGTGACTTTCCTAGGCGGAATTGCGTGTGGGAAGACATATTCGGTCGCAGCATCGTATTTGATAGACTGTCTCAGCATTCCGTACTTTGGAGCACTCAATACTTCGGTGACATCGACACAGGCGGAGCTGGTTTTTGAAGTGGTTATGGGCTGGATTGAGCAAAATGAGCGTCTAGAACATTTGATCGAGCATGTCACGCTCAAACCGTTTCCGATGATCGACTTCAAGAATTTCTCCTACTGGCACTTTCGTACTATGGGCAAGGATGCGAAATACATTCGGGGTTCGGAGTACGACCGTATTAACGTAGACGAGGCTGGGCTCGACTACGAGGGAATCTCGCTGAAGCGCCTTCGTGGACGATTGCGCGGTAAGCGCCCAGACAAAACAGTCCGCATGGCTAGATTGGATGTAACGACATCTCCGACAGATGCACCGTGGCTGCGGGAAAGGTTTGATCGAGGAACCAAGGGACACCCACAGGCTCAGCTGGATCTCTACAGATCAATTCGCGCAACGATCTACGAGAATATACACTTGACACCTGAGCAGATCCATAACATGGAAGCGGACTACACGGATGAGATGATCGACGTTGAACTAAAAGGACTGTTCCCGGACTATGGTATGACTACATTTCCTAGACGACATCTTGATTTCTGTACATCACAGGATCTGACAGATCTGATGACGGACGCTATTAGACCCGAAACGGGATCTCCTACGCGTGGGTTCCGCTATCAGGAGCACCCTCGACACGGCATTGTGCATTGGGAAATGCCACCTGTACCTCATGGGATGTATGTCTTAGCAGGCGATCCGGGTACTGGCGATCCACCGAAGCGTAACTCTCCGTGCGTGCTCGTCGCACGGGTAGACCAGAAACCGTATGATATCGTATATTTTGACTGGGTCTTTGGGCATGGGTCCTACATGCCGTTTCTACAATCATTCAAATATGCTATCGATCTCTACCAGCCGGTCTTTTCCGGCATGGATACCACCAGCACACAGAAAGCGATCAATGAGCTGGCATTCGAGAACGTCGGGATTTATGTAGACGGGTTGAACTTTCAACGGGACAAAGAAGGTATGCTGAACGCTTTGTCCATCGCCGTCACCAATCACTGGTTCCGCTGGCCTCATATCAAAGGACTGCTGTTCCAGATGAGGCACTATCGCCGGGAAGAAGATAAATCATCGGCCCGGCAACCACAAGACATCGTGATGACCTTGGCGGAGTTAGCATTCCTCTGCCGCTACCTCCCGGGTGAAGTCAACAAGGAAGTGCGTAGACAATCCAAGGTCAACAATCGCAAAATACGCACACGACATGTCGTTAGACGGAGGCGAAGATGAAATACGATTACAAATGTCAAGGAGGCCACATTGTTGAAATCGAGAAGAAAATGGCGGAGCCACACCCCACGGATTGTCCTCTCTGCGGGAAACCGCTCCAGCGTATTTTCAATCCAGTACCTATACATGGTTTTTCACCGTATCTCAGCGACCAAGCTATGAGAGGTAGGGAACTTGACGATTACGACAAGAAGTTTGGGGTCATAGAAGGAGAGTGATATGGCTAAGGTAACGAAAGACGACCGCAAGAAAACTGGCATGAAGGGCGGTGGCAAGAGCGGGAAGTATCCTGTGGCTACCGTCGCTCAATGCTTGAGCGCCATCAAACTTCGCCATCATGGGAAGGGTACTACGGCGTCCGGCGTTCTGTCTCACGTAGCTCGCTCCAAGCACGGCAAGAACCCTCGGGTTCAGGCTGCGCTGAAGAAAGCTCGTGAAGCCGACAAGAAGAAGAAATAACCAAGGAGGTCTACAATGCACGGAGGCAAGCTGAAGATCATGGGCTATACCTACAAGGTCAATCTTGTAGAGGAAGCCAGCGAAATGCGAGCGTCGGGGCACTTGCATACCGGAAAGCAGGAAATTCGTGTCGCCTTGGATCAATGCGATGAGGGGCGTATCTCGACACTGATCCATGAGGTCATTCACGCCATTCTCTGGCATCTTCAGGTCGAGCTACCAGAAGAAGACTTGATGCGACTAGAGACTGGACTCTTTGCCTTTCTGAAAGATAATGGGATCGACATATCCAAACTGGAGTCAATCGTATGCAAGTAGATCTGTATTTTGAGGACTGTTGGTTCACCATGGAGCGAATGAAGATGGACGGGGTCGAGGTCGATCTCGCCATCACGTCGCCTCCGTATCTGGTCGAGCAGGATTACGAGAAAGATGTGGAGATGGTCGAGTATCAAGATCTGCTATGGTCTACCTATTGGAACCTAGCGTTGGTCCTCAAACCCGGAGGATACTTTGTCATCAATTTTGGCGATCAAGCGAGAGGCAAACGCTTCCGTGAGACAGAGACGCATACCACCATTCCCATGAGTGTGACGCACTGGGACTGCGGCACTGGCGTCGGCCTAGAACTTCAAGCAACTAGAGTGTGGCGAAAGAAGTTCGCCAGAATGGGGATTCCCTTTGTATGTAATCACTATCCAAGACCAGTCTTTGATTACGAGCATATCTGGACATGGCGCAAGCCGGACGGAGTCGGCAAGGAAATCGTTAGGGATCGCAAACTTTCTCAAAGGGGCGTTCTTGAATTTGAGGATGACCACCCGCTCAAGCGGTTCCCTGCGGCCTTTCCTCTCGGGCTACCGAAGTGGGCAATTCAAGTATATTCCGATATCGGAAACCTCGTATACGATCCTTTTATGGGATCTGGGACCTCTGGACTGGCTGCAATCAGCCTGGACCGTCGGTTTATAGGCTCCGAGATTGACGAAAATCTGCGAGACACCGTCGAGAATTTGCTTGGGTTGAGATCTTGACATCGGAAACAGATTATGCTATCATTACAGTATGAGCAAGCGCAGGTCTCTACAATAGCATCCTTACAAGGACGATTCTTCAATGAACTCCTCCTGCTTCAGTCGGCTAGACTGCTCATGCTAGGAAACCAACTTGCTCGAAGAGATCAGCCACCCAAGATGGGAGGACTGATCGTCTCTGCGCATTATCATAGGACAAGGAACCCTCATGGCCATCTATGACTTTCCTGAGTACTCGGACCTTGGCGGTATTAGTGCTGCTCAACGTGATACTTGGGAGGGCGAAAAAGCGCTTCGCGCCAAATATCGCTATTATTATTCTGGGGATGTATTTCGAGAGGACGTGCCTTTCGAGGCTGGTACCGATCAGGCTGAGACTCCTCCTCTCTATCCCGTTGGTATGAACCTGGTCAAAATGCTTTGCGTGGCGCAAGCTGAGGCCCTGTATGGCGAGTGGGAAGACGACATCGTTCGTTTCAAAGTTCGCCAAGACGCTGAGGAGAACGCCTCGACAACCTCAGCAATAGAGCTCGCCAGTACCATCCTCCAGGCTAATCAATGGAATGCTCAAGCCTATGAGTGTTCATTGGACCGGGAGATCTATGGTGGTACGGCAATTAAAATTGGTCCGGATCTTGCCAAGCCGGGTTTTATCCGGATGGGCCGAATGGATCTGGATAGCTTTTATCCCGTCTGGGACCCAGATGATCCCATGGAGCTTCTTCAGTGCTGGATCAAAACAACCATTACCAGAGAACAGTGCATCGCTAAGTATGGTTTCGATCCCAAGAAAGACAAAGTAGATCGTGTCGAATACTGGGATCGCAAGGTTTACGAAAATCGCATAGACAATAAACGTATCGATGCGTACTCGGGTGGCAATCCGTGGAAGCTCGTTCCTATTGTCTACATACCACGATTGCGCTCCAATGCCTGGTGGGGCGATGCTCTTACCCCCGATCTCATGTCTGTCCAGGATGAACTGAATATGCGGATCGCGGACTTGGGTGAGAGCCTAAACTATAACAGCCATCCAACTCGGTGGGGTTTGAACATGCCCAATGCGTTCAACTCTACGAACTTCGAGCTGGGGGCTAATGCGATGTGGGATCTGGGACGGGCGATTGGGCAGAATACGCCTGTGCCACAAGTAGGCGTTCTGGAAATTCGAAATCCGGTTCCTGAACGAGCACTTGACTTCTTGAAATTCTTATATGACTGGAGCCGTACATCCTCCTTCTCCCCGCCCATTGCATTTGGTGAGGACGAGGGCGGCGGACAGCGCTCCGGCAGAACGCTCGAAATCCGGATGTGGCCTTTGATTAGAACCACACGGAGATCACGAGCCTACATGGCTGCCGGGCTACAGCGTATCCTGTACATTATTGGAGTTATTCTTCGCCAGAAGGGTATTGAAGGTGTACAGCACTCCGCAGGTCGTTTTAGAGACGGTAGCATCGTTCCGGCCTTCTGGCCAATGATGCCGAAAGATCAGGCAGCGATTGTAGATCAGGTTGTGAAATTGATGAGTATTGAGCCGATGCCCGCCTTATCCCTGAGCACAGCTCATAAATGGCTGGGTCTGGGCCCGGGAGAAACTCAACGTATTCATGACATGATTGACAGTCCGGAGTACAAACAGCTAGTCGAGCGTGCTCAAAGAGTGATGGCGCAGCGACAGCAATCATCTAGCTCTAATCGCTCACAAGAGCGTTAGAAGACCAACATAAGCCCCGTGGACTACGCAGCCATGCGACACGGGCACTCACAAGGAGAGTGACATGGCATACTTAGACGCAGCAAAAATTGCTGCACTTCTCAAGACAGTAGGCCCAGCATCATTTCGACGTGCGATGCTCGTTTTACTGCCTGAGATCAACACCGCTATTCAGACCGATGCTGCGGCAGGTCTAGACGCATTACCGGAAACCGCCGGTGTTGCGGAAGCGGAAAAGCTCGTTCAGCTTGGATCTGACAAAGAAATCGACGCGATGACCGTCGGTGCTCTGTCGTTAGGTGCTGGCGCTGGTACAGAAGTCACGGCTACGGCTGCGGAACTGAACCAGTTGGCAAGCACTGATCTGGCAGACGAGTTTGCGGCCCTCGAAGGTATGGACACGGAGTTGGGCCTGCTCTCTGGTTTGACCATTGCAGCAGCAACCCTCAATGCTCTAACGTCCAATCCTGGCAAGCGTGCAATCAATATCCTGCGCGTGGCAGCAGCGGGTGAAGATGGAGAGACCGTAACTATCGGTGACGATACTTACGAGCTCGACACGGAAGACGTTGAAAATATCACTGAGGGCAACATTCGGGTGGACGTGTCTGGTGGCACGACTGAGAAGTCCCAAGGTACTCTCACCATTGGTGCGCAGGTAACCGCGGGTGATACCTTCACAATCGGCGACAAAGAATTTACGTTTGTTCCGAATGGTACGGCCAACGCTGACGGCGAAGTCAACGTTGGTGCTGACGAGGCCGGTTCCAAGGCCAACATTGTTAACGCTATCGAAGGTGACGATGGTTGGAATGAGGCCAGCGAGTGGGTGACGTGTGCGGAAGCCTTTGATGGCGACGATCTCGTGCTCACTGCAATCGTTGGCGGTACTGTGGGTGATGAAATTGCAACGACCGAGACGTTTACCTCCGGGGAAAACGTTTTCGATGCCCCAACCCTCGGTACAACCAATGCCGGTGTGGACCCGACGGCAGGTGAAGTTTCCGATGCTCTCATTGCAGCCATCAACGCAAGTGCAACGGAAGACGTAACCGCTGTGGACATCGGTGCCAATGAAGTTCTGCTAATCGCAGACGCAGTTGGCGTGGTCGCATTAGCCTGTACAGAGACTCTGGCTGGCGCTAGCAACGCTTGGGCAGCCGCAACGATGTATGGCGGCGCTGCACCAGCAGCCGTGAAGATCGTGGCACAGGCTCGTGTTCCCAATGCTACGGAAGTTGCCCTAGGCAACATACACTTCATGTTCGACTTTACACCTTCCTTTGCGCAAGCACAGGTTCGTGTGACAGCCGATGGAAGTCCGAAGGCATGGGACGGCGCTCTAACAATGACCGGTGGGCGAATTTCGCTCGATAACTCCGGTGGCACGGATTGGGCTGATACAGACACCGTGTACGTGATTGCTTGGGCGTAAATCTGAGTTCTAATAGGGGGAGGAGGACGTTCCTCCCCCAAAAAATCCTGGAGGTAAGGAAAAGATGACTACACCTTTGGAACCTACCCCTGCTCAGCAGCCCCCTGTGGACCCTGAACAGCAGGCAGGCAACAACCCGGAGACGACACCTCCGGTAACCCCACCGGAAACGCCACCCCAGACTCCCCCAGCAGGGCAAACGCCCCCTGAGTTAGACTGGAAGAAGCGCTACGATGGCGCGGTGCTAAGTTTGCAACAGCTCACGGCGGAAAAGCGAACCCTTGAGGCCAGCATTCAGGAGAAGACCTCTCAAGTAGAGCAGCTTCAAGCGACCCTGTCTTCCAAGGACATCGAAAAGACCGTCGCAGTCGGTGAGCGGGACAAAAACCTTGAGGCGGCTCTGAAACAAAACCAGGATCTGCAAGCGGAACTCGCATCTCTCAAGGCTTTCAAGTTGAAGATCGAAGTAGCAAAGGAGCTCAACGCTCCCGAGCTGGTTCAGATCGCGGATCGTATCCCAGACTTGACGGACAAAGAGGTGTTGACGAACGTTATGCAAGACTTCTTGGGCTTTCGACAGAGTGGCATCAGGGAGCGGGAGACGGCTCTATTATCAGGTATTACGCCTCCTACCCCGCCGATCCAGAATACCCCATCGAAGCCTACCACGGCTGAAGGTTGGCAGACTTATGTCAACGAGTTCGCCATCGGTTCGAAAGAACGTATGGCAGCCTTCGATGAGTGGTTCGACTGGCAGCAAGAGCAGGCCAAAGCGTAAGACTGAATAGGGCACACTCCTCAATTCTAATTCATACTCATAAAAGGAGTTGCTCGAAATGGCAATTGCATACGAGACCGGAACGATCTGGTCTTCAACTCTGCCCGCAGGACAGCGTGACTATTACGAGTCATTGCTACTTGAAGTTCTGCGAACGAAGTCGATTCTTGTTCCGTTTTGTGCGGTCAAGGAAGACTTCCGTGCTCGTGACACTGGCGTAATCATCTATACAGAGGTCATGGACACATCCCCGAACTGGAACCCCCTGTCCGAGACTGGCATCTGGCTAACGGGTGCGCACCTCGACAGTCGGTCCGTTCAAATCGGACTCGAAATTCACGGTGACGTGATCAAGGTGTCCGACTATAATGAGCTGGTGAACTACTGGGCCAATGGTGACCTTCGTGGTCTAGTCAAGGGCAAGCTCGGCCAGAACATGGTCGATTATCTTGACATCTTGGCCCGCAATGCGTTCCTCTCCAGCCCATACAAAACGTATGCCGAAGACGCAACGAAACGTACAGAGCTCGTGCAAGGCGACTTGTTCGACGTTGACCTCGTGGACCTGATGAGGGTACACTTGGAAGAGCGCGAGATCCCTGGCATTTCCAACCCCGGCGACGTTAACCCTGCGATCCTGTGCGCAACCACACCTCGTGTGTGCCATGACATTCGCACAGCAGCAGGCTCCAAATGGATTGAGGCACAGGAATATGCTGGCTCCACCCGTCTGTTCACAGGCGAGGTCGGTATGTGGGGTGGCGTGCGGTTCGTGAAAACGGGTCGCTTGATGCTACGAAACTACGGTCTTCCTTCTGTTCAGAAAGTCCTCGACGGCGCGACCGTTGTGGGTCAGGGTGCTGCGGCAACTGTGGACTCGGTCTACACCGTTGGTCAATCAGGTTCAACTCGTTACATCACGCTGGACGCAACCGCTGGCTTCGAGGCCGGTGATTATATCACCATCCATGACAAGGACGTTCTGGGTGATGACAACGAAGTGCTGGCAGCAGATGGCACGCAAGAGACCAAGCGCATCATTGAGGTTATTAATGGTACGACCATGTCTCTGGACAGCCCTCTGATGAAGGCACATGACAGTGGCGACAAGGTCACCAAGGGCGTGACAGTTCACGCTTCTATCTTTATGGGTGGCCCCGCTGTTGTCTACGGCGTTGGCGAGCGACCGCACCCATTGGTGCTACCGAAGATCGATGATCTCGGTATGGTTCAGCGGTTCTCTTGGCGCGGCTTTTTGAAAATGCAAATGTTCCGCCCCGAGTACATCGAGGTAGTTGAGTCTGGCGGTACGGTCAACTAAGGGGGATAGATGGCGACTGTGTGGGAAGACTTTCTTAGTGCAATTCGAGCTGATATTCAGGATACTGGGGAAACACCCAAGTACTCTGACGAGATGCTGTTCGTCTATCTAGGCGACGCACTCAATGACTACTCGATGTGGTTTCCGCTGCGTGTGGACCAAACTGAACTTGAGGGTTCAGGCACCGGTCCTTACGCCCTCCCGGATGACTACATCGCCGACCTATTGGTCGAGTGTCCCGAAGATCGCTTTCTTGAACGTCGAGGTCCCCGCCCAGGTATTCGCTATCCTACGCAATCGGGCAAGCCCTTTTTCTACTACACTCAAGGGGGGAGCTTGTATCTCAATAGCTCCCCCTATGATGCAGATGGGGTTTTCCTGACGTATGAATCCCTGCATCCAACACCTACTGCCTGGAATGACGCAGAAACTGAATTTACCGTGCCCGTGAAGGATCGTGAGCTTCTTCGGATCTTCATCAAGGCGAAGATTATGGAGAGCGTGCGAACTAAGCAGGCCGCCCTAGATCGGTTCAAGAGCAGGTTCGAGTCTGGTTCTGATCGACAAGATAACCCCCTCCTCCCGGAGGTGGAAGAGCTCTACGCCGATTACTATCGGAAGATTTCCGCTAGGCGAGGCGGCGGCACTGTCCTTCTCTATAGGTCAGGGAGACACAGATGAGTGGCATCCACGACGCCGTAATGATCCGCACCCAAGCAATGTTGCAAGCAGCGCTGATTGACGATATCGACGAAGACGATCCAGCGCGCGCAGGTGTGGTCAGGATCGGTCCACTCCAAGGGGAACCCGAGCCAGACACCGCTCGTATATCGGTCTGTATCTACGAGAATGATCCCGAAGATATGGAAGGTGGCGAGTGGCTGGATCGAATCTCCGAAGTGGAATGCGGTGGAGCCGCAACATTCCAGCGACGCTTCACTATCATCAGTCGAGGTCTCTTTGTCAATACAAAAGAGAACCTCACCAATGCCCGAGCATACATGTCCACGCTCAAAGAGCGCATCGAAATCGCAATTCTGAAGGAACAGTATATCGGGATAGTAGCAGGGAACGAGTATGTTGCTCGGGGGCCTCTGGCCATGGGCATCACCTCGGTCTTACGTCAGGGTGGTGGTCCGCCCGATTCGTATGACATCTTCCTAAAGATCCGTTTCGAAATTCTCACTACACGAACAGGGGTGTTTACATGACAGCAGCAGAAAAGTCCTTTATTGGACTAGCCAAACAGGACGAAAAAGGTACGCCAAACACAACTGACGCAGAGTTCAACTACCTTCTCTTCCGTGCCGGTGGTGTTGCTCCTCAAAACATCGTGCTTCCGCTTGATGCGGAGGTCGGTGGCGGGGCGATGCTTCGCGACATGGTGAAGGTGGGCGTCACATCTGGCGGAGCTTTGGACATCATCCCAAGACCGGATACCCTGGGACATTTCCTCTTGGGCGCAATGGGTGACATTGAAACCGCGAACGAAGATGGCGAGAGCTTTAAGCTCAAGTCCGATGCCATCATGGCGGACGTGTACTTGCAATCGATCCCACAAACTGGCTATGATATCGGTATTTCCAGTCCTCCAACTACCCGAACCTTGATTGTCAAGGGCACTGAGGGCGGTGAAGGTCCTTTGGCGGGAACTGTCACAGTCTACGGTACCGATGCACTCGATGCTCCATTAGAGGAGGATTTCATCCTCGATGGTGATGAGTACATCGTTGGCGAAGAAGAGTTCAAGACAGTCACCGAAGTAGATCTTCCTGTCCGAGTAGACCCGGGCGATATGGTTCGAGTGGGTTGGGACGATCCTGCTTACCGACACCTCTTCAAACTTCCGACTGATCAGTTCGATGCTCCGTATTACACGGTGCGTTCTGCGCCTGGTCAGTTGTGGGGCGAGCAGTTCCAGGACTGCCGCGTAGCGGGCCTAGCAATCACGTTTGCTGGCGCACGCTTTGTTGAAGGTGCTGTAACCTTCATGGGTGGGCTTCCCACTCCAGTCTCCATCGCAACCTGGGATGCTCTCACCTATCTAGACGAAGGTCCACAGTTCTTAGCTCCGACCTCGCTGGGTATTGAACTGCCTCCAGCAACCGGCCTGAAAGTCCTATCAGGTTCTGTAGCTTGGGGCTTGGCGATCCCGCTCGATGAGCAGTGGGTTGTCGGTTCATACTCTCCCGATGATTTCGACATCAATCAACGCTCCATGGTCATTACGATGGCTGTCAAGCTAACGAGTGACACACTCTACAAGAAGTTGATGTACGATGGCGTCGGCGCGGTCTCTGAATGGACAGCAGAAATCTACCGGGAAGGTCAAATGCAACTTTCCCTGCGAAGCCCAATCGAAGCATCTACGGGTAACCCGTATGAGCTTACAATCCGTGCGCACGATACAGAGGACAACATCGTCTGGTCGGCAGCACCGATTGGATTGCGAGCAGGGCGACAGATCGTGATGGCGGTCACCGGCGTGGTACTCAACACGAGTGCCGGAAATCCTATCGAAGTCGAACTGGTCAACACCATTCCGGCGTACTAAGATTTCTAACGGGAGGGGAGTACTTCTCCCCTCCCTCATAACACTCTGGAGGCTTCAAATGAACTTCGGCAAATATGCAGTTTTGCAACCCATCACCTACAACTTCAAGCAGGAACCGGAGTTGTGGTGGAAATTCAAGCCACCTACGTCTGGCGACGAGTTGACAATGGCTCGTTTTCTCAATCGGGGGCGATTGACGTTAGGCGAGGAAGGTCCTTCGCGTGAAGTTCCTCCCTCTTGGATCGAAGTTGCACACAAGGAAATTTCCATTATCTTCGCCGGTACAAACATTACCGACGACAAAGATCAACCCATTTTAGCAGACAACGCATCCCCCGAACAGGTGGAAACAATGCTACGGCTGATGCCGCATGCGATGGTCATGGAAATCTGGGATGCTATCGCTCGACACGTTCCTGGCTGGGGCAATCCAATGCGCCCGCCGGATGAGGACGAAGTCCCAAACTCGGAGAGCCGGGAGACCGAAAGCGAGATCTCCTTATAACGCTCGAAAACTATGTAAAAGACTACATAGTTTCTGGGGATGATAGCGACCCGCTGCTCTCGGCACACATCAGTCTGGTGCTACAATCTAAGAATACCGGTGTAGATGTCTTCCCCTCTACGATGGGGGTACTTGATCGACCCATGTTTTTTGAACGGTACTTTCGCCACTGGGTAGATGAGGCATACGAAGAACTAGAAGGTTTCTCCTCCCAGCATCAATCTATTGTAAAGAAAGTCACGCAGGCGTGACGGGGGTGCCCGGAGACGCCTCCCTCCGGCCCCCCACTTTTCCCCTAGGAAAACCCCCATGTCTACTGTAAGAAAATCAGTTTTCACAGCATGGTACAATGCCATGCGAGATATAGAAGAAGAATTGCCCGAGCAGGCATTGAATGCGTTAGTGCGTTCTGTAAAGTCTGCGCACGGTCAATTGGAGATACCCTTTACAGAGCCCTGGGCTCCTGAATGGGGTGCGGCTCCAGCGACCGCACGTCAGGCTAGCGAGCGCATTTTTGGCGTTATGAACCCTGCACTACGAGCGATTGCCGCTACCTTACCGGAGTCTACCTACGAAGATGCCTACCAAGACATGGTAGTGGGTATGTACGAGGCTATCGAGACATGGGATGAGAAGAAAGGCTCTGCCGGTGCGTATTTAGGATCACGGGCTTTCTACCACTCATCTCAACGAGCCCGAGCAGAGCTGGATATGCCTGCACCGGTCTCTCGTCTAGGTCTCGACCTTGAGCGATTGGAAGAGCAAGCTCCGTCCGATCCTTTACAGGCTCTGAGGGGTGTCAATGTCGTAGACTTTGCTGGCGAGGTAGCACCGTACACTCGTCCTCCATGGTATCAGGAAGTACCAGGGAAGATCCCTACGGGCGGTCTTCCGATCTTTTCATTGGGAAGAAAATTCCGCCTATCGGTGGCGGGTTTTGAAAAGCTGATTCCTTATTTTGAACAAGGGATCGGATCTATTCAGCGCGAAGAGGTATATCCTATCAGCCTGTCTCCACAGCAGGATTATACTCCGGGGGTTCAGTTACGACAGTTCTTACAGGATGTGCGCAAGCAGACTCAAGGTTTTCTACTCGGTCGAGAACCTGCCGAGCTTCACCGAGGCAGCACTATTCAGGATTTCGAGGACTTACTGACCTACCGTATCGACGCTGAGGCTCCATCGTGGACAGATCAGGTACGGGCGCACACCGCTAGCCACATAGGGTGGTCCTTAAGTCTGGGTCGAAGCCAGTTTCCAGAATTTGGCGGTCGGGTGGGTGGATTACAGAGTGTCCAAACACCTTATGATGCACCTCTCATTGGTCGCTACAGTTATGTTCACACTGGCCGAGAGGCACCAGCAGAGCAGAGACTACTGGGTCTACTAGGAGAGTCCACGGCAACCACACAGGCACGCATTATGTATGCTCTTGGCATCGCCCGTGGTCAACACCCTCGTTATGTTTCCGGCGATCCTAGACAAACCAGAGAATGGCAGCGGGCCCAAGTGCAATTAGAACGCATGGGCCATCGTCAACAGTTCACCTATCTCCTCCCGGATTACGGTGGCGTGCCAGCCGAGTCTCAATATCTCGGAGGTCGTATTCCGGTATCGGAAACTCCACTTATTACTCCATCTGCTTTGGCTATAGATCCTGCGATAACCCATCCGTCCCCGTCAGCGACACGCCTTCCATTTACCGTTCAGCCTCAAGAAGCACCTGCTGGTGCTCCTATGAAAGCACTGATGAAGCCGCCTGGATTTACCGGCGCGGCAGGGGCCTTGGTAAATGCGCTGGAGAGCTCACAAAGTCTCTTCCATGTATCAGTAGAGTCATGGATCAAAGAAAACAGTCGTGCCATGGGGCGACTAGCAGGCGACCGTCCACTCATTGACGGTAAGATGCAGTTGGCCCTGTCTGTCGTTTGGGGTCAACGATCCCCTCAAGAATTGCAACATACCATTTTACATGAACTTGGCCATGCGCCCGAGTTTCTCCAAGGGGGCAAGTACGCCACATTTATGAAGCAAGCCTTTGGCGATCCAGATATTTTAGATCGATTCGATCCCAAAGAGCGGCGTTGGTATGAAGCCATGGCTGAGTCATTTACAGCCTATTTCCAGGGCGAGGATATACCTGAAAAGCAACGTCTCGTGATTGAGGCATTGTTGGCCGAAGAGCCTGAGCTACGTAATGCCATGCTGTCTGTTGCCAATGTCGATATCAAGACATTAGAGACGATGGGTGAGCGACCTGTTGCTGGCCCGGCGGGGCGGTCTGTCGAGATTGGCGTTGGTGATCTACCCAAGTATCTTCAAGACCCCCGCAATTTACCCGTCTGGGCCACAGACCCAGGCTTACGCAATTGGATTCAACGAGGTATCCCTGTCGTACCTCCTGCCTTGTGGGAATCTGTCACACCTGAAGCGCGAGAGGCACTATTTGCCATGCGCGGTACTGGCAACGCTGAGGCACTGGCAGGAGTGATTGAGGGATACGGCCTCAAAGCGAGCTACGAAGAAGCCGCAGTAGGTGCTGGTGTACCTGGCGCATTTCAGGATTGGAATAATGAATCTCTAAAGGCGCAGATTAAGACACGTGAAGCACAGGCGGCTAAGGCAGCGGACTCCACTCGCCAGACCGTGGATGGAGCCAGAACGGTTGCCACAGACCCGGCCAAAGCGACGGCATCAACTTATGCAGGATCTCAGGAGGGTCAATACGGTAGTGCATTCCGACGACCCGCAGGAGCTCCTCCGCCGCCAACGGAAGGTCCACCTCCCGTTGAGCCTGGAACAACTTTACCGGACGTAGATACCACTCGCCCTACTCGTTTACCTGCGGGCGGTGCAGTTTCGCTCGAACATTGGCAAGGAGCCATTGCTCATGGTCGGGAAGTTCTTGCGGCCACACGACCTTCGTCGGGTGGCGTTGCGGGCTATCCTGCGGGCGATGTTTACACCGACGCTCCGGGTGAAAAAATACTTATGAAGCCGGAGCACATAGCACGAGCGCGCGGGCTAGCGACACAGGCTTTTGAATCAGTAGCGGGTACGCCGGTACCGCGTGGTACTGCCGGTAGCGCAGTCGGTACTCATGCTGACCGAGCAAAACAGGCATTTGACAATCTAACCAAGAAGTTCGTGGATACGTATGTCAAAGAGATGGAGGACAGCGGTCAAAAACTGACACCTGAAATGCAGGAAGACGTTCGGCATCAAGCTCGTAGAATTGTGGGCACAGGCAGAGATTTCTTGTATCGAGTTGAGCGAGCCATGTCTGATAAACTTGGTGGCTCACGTGCTGGTTCCCGATGGAAGGCAGAGAGAATTGGTGCAGCCGAGCTTGAGCAAATGTCCCAAGTGCCGGGTTTTGAGGCATTGCAGACACAGATCGCACAAGCTGGCAACGTAGGAACTCTTGCCGCAGGGGGCGGTTTTATTGAAGGAACAGGCAACTTGGCCGGAATGGACTTCCGCGTACCACCTACTCCTCCAGGAGGAAGGCCATTTCAACGCGATGCCGCAGGTGGTCAACAAGGCGGTAACCTCTGGCGACGCATGGGCGCAGCCGGTAGTGCGTTATATGGTATGTATATCGCTCGCCGATTCTGGGGCTATACGGGTGATCCGGCCATACAGGCCATGCAAGAGTATCAGCAGTTATCCTATCAGTGGGGGCCTACCACTGGAGCTGGCATGAGACCAGAGGGTCAAGCGGTACAGCAGCGAGCTCTTGCACAGTATTACGAAGGTCTGGGGGCATGGCAGCAGTTTGGTGGGATTGCAGGTGCGGGACGAGGGTTTATGGCTACACCCGCTGGTGGTCGCCTAACTGCCACGGCTGAAGTTGCTGGCGGTCTGGGTATCGTAGCACAGGTTCTGGGTGGTAGCCTCGGGCCTGAGATGACTCAGTTTTTGACCATGGGTGCCACGAAGGGTATTCCTGCTATTGGCATGGCAGGCACCTATGCTGCCGCAGGCTTACTGGCTTTCGCTGGTATCAACGAGGGTCTCAACGCGGTTCTGGGCCAAAACATGGGTATGGCGGATCGTGTTGGGTCGTCCTTTCAAGCGCTTGGAAGATTTATATACTCCGGTATGTCTCCAGAACAACAGCAGGCAATGTTCACACAAGGTGCCCCAGGCGCGGAATGGCTCACTAAGGATTTCGAGGCTGAGGCTCAAGCGGAAGGTCTGACGGGTCTGACGAAGCTCTCCGATAAGACCGGACTGGCTATAGATGACCCTCGGCTAAGCGAGGCCGCAATGGTTGCCATGCGGATCACTGGCCAGGCCAGCGATCATCCCACGACACTACGTGTGGCCAAGATGATCGCATCGCGTATGACAGAGGAGGGTGCTTCGGCAAGTAGTATCGGCACTGGTATTCTCAGTTACATGTCCACCAAGGGCGCACGAGTAGGTGATATCAATGCCGCTCGCTATGCGTGGGACTATACAAAACTCTCACCGGAAGCGCGGGCTGAAGTTGATGAGACGAGTGCTCGCCACCAGCAAGTAATGAGCATGTTCCGTGCGATTTGGCCCAATATGGACTATGGTGATCTAAGTGCATTTGCTGGCAGGATGCCCTCGCTAGGTTTTGCCCAGCGACAGTATGGATACGCAGCGCGTATGGAAACCATGGGCGTTAGCGAGACTGTGGGGCAGGGCTGGAGTAGCGAGTTGATGACTATGGCTCCGGCTAGATCTGTTTCTATTATGGCAGGAGCCGAGACTATCGGACAGTATCTAACCCCAGCGCAATTTGGTGCGCATACGCCTGCGATACGAGATTTTCTGCAAGATATGACTATGGCGCAACGTACAATCTGGCAGGGCATGGCCGAGGGTGATCCGGCTGCGTGGAGCTTGCAGTACCGTGCTACAGGTGGCGCTGCGGGCATTCCATTCATGGATGCAATGGGACAGCCTATTTATGAAACGAGCATGGCTGGCATGGGCACTATGGCCCAGCGAGCAGCAGGCCAATTCGGTATCAATCCAATGTTGGCGGGTAGAATTACCCAAGCGGCTCAGGGTGGACCTGTTACGGGTTATCATGTTGCACAAGCGTTAGGGCTGTCTCAACAAGGACAAGAATACTTCCAACAGAATCCACAGGCTGGAATGCAGGATTATCGCTGGGCAATGCAACAGCGAATGGGCCAACTCCAGATGGGCTCTATAGGTCTACAATACCAAGGTATTCTCGCCCAACAGCAGTACCTCTGGGGCGGTGGGCAATGGACGGGTACTCCTGCTCCTGGTTCTATGTGGGGCATGGAAGATGTCATGCGGGGTATGCAGAACCAGGCTCAGATGGCCGGGTTTGGCTCCACCTTACAGCGTATGGACACTGGGGCTATGTTCGCTCGCCAGCAGGAAGCTATGGGCTGGGAGCGGATGCAGCTACAGCAGCAGTGGCAAGGCTACACGATGGGCTTCCAGCGTCAAGGTCAGCTTCAGCGGCGTGGCTGGGCTCGGGAGGACTGGCAGTATCAAGACACGATGCGCTCTCTCCAATTTGGCTGGGGTATGGAAGACCTCGACGAAGCCATTCGGATGTCTTCTGGTAGACAACGCCGGACGTTGGTGAAACAGCGTGAGCGAATGACGCTGGGCCAGAACCTTGAGGAAACTCAAATCGAGCGTCAAAGAGCGCGTCAAGAAGAGATGTGGGCTCGTGAAGACGAGATGTACCAGAAACAGATGGAATACATTGCTCACATCACCGAGATGGACGAAGACCAGTTCAAGATGAACGTAGAGCAGCGAGAAGAGCTCTACGAGATGGACAGGGAAGAACTCAAGCGTCGGCTTGAGGAGTACAAGGAGCAGTATGCTCTTCAAACCCAGATCATCGATAAGCAACGCCAGCATCAGGCTGATGAACTTGAACGTCAGAAGGCCATGCTGGGCATTCAAATGGAAATTGCCCAGATACAGAAAGAACTGGCCGAGGACGAAAAGAAAGTCAAGGACAGTTGGAGGAAGGACATGGCCGAGTTCAAAGATATGGGCACTCTCCATCGTGCCGAGATGGTGGCGAAGGCTATTAGCAGTATGGCCAAGACCCTCAATGGCGTAAACATCTTCAAGATCCAGCAGCTCGAAGAGATGTTGCTGGCCGCGGACTTTGACTAAGGTGAATGATGAATAATTATATTACCCTAGACGGCAAGAAGTACAAGACTCGGGCTGAGCAATGGCAACCCATTGTTGGCAAACCGGCTCAAGTAAGGTATAATTTAGATGGGACGACAGATGCTACCTTCGGACCAGCGACGCCCAATGAGTGGGTAGGTCAAATTCTGGGTCCGGTCACTCCCGATGGCGAGGACTGGGGGGATATAGATGATCTCAGGACCAGCCTAGCCAAGACTACTGCCCTGACTATGGTTGATCACTATTCGGTCGAGTACAGCGTCTTGTCCTTAGATGGCTTTATGGCCGAGAGTCGCTCTGTGATGTGGGATGCAGAGACCAATGAGTTTCGTGTCATGTGCCGACTGGTGAGAGTATATGCGTAACGTTTCGGATGATCTTATCGCCAATCTAACACCCCTGCGCACCTTCGAGGGACGACTGACTTTCCGCGATACCCGATTGGTGTTTGAGGATCGCGTGTTAGCAGATAGTCTGGGATTGTCAGACCCATCGTTATGCGATGGTAGCCTGTACGACACGGGTATTCTTCGTGTCGTCAGTAAGTTTGACGATCCGGTATTCCATCTCTATTATCAAGACGTGCCTGATCTCTCCCTCCTGGACTGGCCTAACTGGGTCAACGTAGGAGCAGAGCTAGCCGAGAACTCGCGACCAGGCATTGAGGGTGCGAGGGTCTGGTATCAGAAGCTCAATGGCGATATTGTCTACCGAGACTACGATGGTGATGCGTGGGGAGATGAGACACTTGTCACTTCCAACTACGCAGCCTACTCTGTTGCCTGTGCTCCCGTCAGCGATGACGTTTGTTATATTCATTACCTGATCGATGACCAGTGGGGAGCAATCGCACGGCTCAGTACCGCCGTGGCTCCGGTGAATTGGCAGGGCCGGGTCTATGGAGAGATCCAGACCGGTATTTATTACTTTGACGCAGTAACCCTAGACGGCACCGATTACATCTACATGGCCGATAACAACGATGGGCGGCTGATGACGCTGAAAGTGCTGGGGGATGTTTGGAGCGACTTAACCTATGTCGTTCCACTGGATGTCGTAGACGATACGAGCTTTTTCAAGCTCGGTGCGGCATCAGTCATTGACGATAAAGTCTTCCTCACTGGACGATTGTCCCGTCAGACCGACTATGACCCGGTGGCATTCGACATCTACACCATAGGACCTGAGAACTACACTATGGGTAGAGACTTGTTCATCATACAAGAAGAAATTTGTGGAAAGTTTTACTTGATTTCCGATACACTATACTACGCAGGGGTCAATACTGTAGCTGAGGCACCTGCGACACTGCTGGTAGGCTACGACAATGAAGATCTCAAGCTGGCGACACAGAAATTCAACACGATGCGTATCCAGTGCCAAGCCAATGACGCCTATAAATTGTCTGTTGGTCTCGATCCATCCGTAGAGCACGCTGCTCTACGCCTCGGGGCTGAAGTGACGGCTGAAGTGGCCATCTCTGATGAGTGGTGCCAGATGGCCAAGTTTGGTGTGGACTCTCTGACACCGTCGTATGACCAGCAAGGCCAAGATGCTGCACTGATGGGCCGGGGTTTGGCTACTAAGAAACTGGCGAATTGGATGTCTGACCAGTCCTATGACTACTGGTCGCAAACGAAGCAATCCTCCGACCCCGCTGAGCTCGCTGAAGTCATCAGAGCTTCAGGTACATTCGAGGTCAACGAAGGCCCATTGGAGTTGCTCGATCTGAATGAAGACGGTGTATTGTATATGGTTGCCAAACCGTCTCGGGGTGGATTGATGCGAGCTCGGTTCTACAAACCGGCTGGCGATTTCGATCCTATGTATGGCGTAGCACTCAACTATTATCGAGAGCAGCGCTATGAAGCTGCCGAGCGGTTAGAGATTGATGTTGAGGATGTCTCCGATGCCGAGATCGGGCATAATGGTATTCTCGCTCGATGGAGCGAGACAGAGCATGAAGGGGCAGATGGTGTTGGATTGTATTTATGGAAGGATAATGTCCTAACATTGATCACCTCCGTAGCCTTGGAGATCCCAGACGACACTTGGCATTGGTTCCAAATCAACTTTCACGACGGGCTCATTCAGGTCTATTACCGGGAGGAACCTGATACAGCTTGGGAGCTGATACTGAGCACGATCTACGCCGACGCCGAATATCTTCCGTGGAAGCGTGAGAGCTTTGGGCGAGGCGCAGTCTATATGCGCAACGGAACGATCCACAGTGAGACAACTGGGTTTACCAGTCTTTCTATGAGTATTCCCGTGGAAAGCGTAGATGACTTTCCGGTATCGGAAACTGTACTGGTCGATGACGAGCAGATTGAGTACGATGGTAAGACGCCAGGTGAGGGTCCTGGGGAGTTGGAGTGGACAGAGGGATCTACGCTCTTCCAAGCCACCCATGGAAATCCGTATTTCGATGACTTGACACTGGCTGAGAAAACTGACACGGAGAACCCGGCAGACCAAACCATCGGCAGTAGTGAAGATGATATCTTTTTTGGCCAAGCCCTGTATTTTGCTGGCGCACCGGAAATGGAAGGAAAGGGCAAGTTCCGGCTTACTCAAATCAAGTATAAGGTACGTAAAGTCGGCAATCCAGGGCCACTGTATTGCCACTTTGCCACCGACAATTTTGATAACGTCTATCCTTATAACAAGAATTACAACATCATCCAGACTTCTCAAGTAGCCGCGGAGGACGTGGGTGTTGATTACGATTGGGCGGAGTTTGACTTCAATACGACATGGTTGATGGCAGATGCATACTTCGGCTTTCTGTCTCTCTCTCCCGACACCTTAGAATTTATATATGACGAGGAAAACTATTACGAGGTACTGATCGACGACCTCGCTACCGAAGAGCCATTTCGTAACGTGAGGCGGTGGAGCTGGGGCACTGGTAACTGGTCTACCTTGGCTGGTTTCTCTGTGCCTATGATAGTCATCGGCGCAGACCGTTCTGGTGATGGGAATGAAATTTACATAGATGGTGCTGGTGCCGATACGCCGCGTGAGTTCTATGATGGGATGGCACTTGTTGTGACTGAAGGTCCGGGCGAGGGTTGTATCTTCACTGTCTCGGATTATGACTTTCAAGCTCCTGATCAGTGGGAGCCCAATCAAGAGTATGAACCTCCTGACAAATGGCAAGATCACATTGGTGATGCGGAGCATGGTGAGTGGGTAGTACCTGACCTTTCCCGTATCTTTACGGAGGAATTTACCGAGGGTATTCTGGGTCCTGGGTCCAAGTTCGAGCTCAAGCCTGCCCTCTTGGTTACCACCCGAGGAGCTAACGAAACCGACATTGTCTCACATGGACCTGGCAAAGTGAGCATTTACTCGACATTGAAAGTACAGTGCGACCGTGTGGACTTCTATTCCCTTGAACCCGACTGGATGATGGAGGATATGATCCAGGAGTTGGGCGTCAAGGCTGGTGTGCGGGACTTCGAGTTCGATCAAGTCCTAGAGCAAGGTCTTTCATTTGAAGTAGAAGCTGACTGGGGTACACCCGAATGGGTGGCAGATCGTACAGATTGTATCGTTCGTTTCACAATGCCTGCGCTGGTTGGAGATCAAGAACTAGGCGTAGTCTATCGCTCTGTGACGGATGAGGCAGAGATTGATGAGCTAGTACAGGGCTATCTCGTTACCATTACCGCTGACGACACACTGAAGTTCTACATCTTCGGTGAAGGTCCTGCCATAACCTTGTTGGAAGAGTTTCCGATAGGCTTCTCGCCGACCGGCGAAATGAGAATCAGCGTCTACGAAGATAGTTGCTCGATCTGGGCTAACGGGCGGTTCTTGCATACCTTTCGAGATGGCACTTGGTTGGACGGGGAGTATGCGGGTGTCGTGGCCTATGACGAAGTGCTGGTAGATGTCCGGTGGTCTAACTTGGATATGAGGGTAGACAACTTTATCTTTGATATGGGACAGCGGGCCTCTCAATTGCTAGGGCAATTGATTGGACCGAAGCGGATTTACTTTATTGACGGGCAAGAGGGCACACTCAAGGCTTTCAGGGCTCGTACCGATGTGGGCGAGGTGCCCAGCTTGGCATTCCGAGGTGCAAAAACACAGACAGAGCTATCGTTATTGACGCGGATTCGTTCTGAAGGCTACGAGATTGCCGAGATCGTAGATTACGATAATCTTAAAGAATACGGCAACCTGTTTGGCATGGTGAATGCGATTGAGGCTAACGATGCTTGGGAAGCCTATCGTGAGGGCTATCTGACACTTCAGGATTTGATCTCCCAAGCCTTAATGTGGGAGCTGACGGGAGCCGCAGATCCTCGTCTGGAGCCCGAGGATATCTGCGTTATGGAGTTGCCTCCTGGCGAGAATTATGGTTTGACTATTATGGCCGTTGAGTTTATAATGAGCAACAATCCTCAGATGCCAGCATTTGATATGGTTCTGACAGCCAGCGATCCTGAAGCGCTGGGGTATGAGGTACCGGAATAATGACACACGTAGGCACGACAGCGAATTTAGTGTCGATCATCCAACGTATTCTGCGGCGTACTACCAAGTACAGGCCGACGGAAGCGACTATTCACGCCATTGATGGAACCAGATTGGACCTCCAAGTCTCGGGTTCGGCGGTCTTGCTTCGAAATGTGCCTGTTATTGGCAGCGTAGAGAGCCTGCGTCCTGGTCAGATCATTCAATTGCGGTGGGACCATGATAAGCCCATTGCGTTTGCGACAACGGACGCCGGGGCTGTTGAATTTATCACCACAGTGCAAGCGGATGATGATACACTTGAGAATAGCCCAATAGGGCTGCGGGTCAAGGCTGGTGGCATTCGTCTCTGGCACTGTGCCTTTGTGCCTTCCCTAGAGGGACACACCCACAAGGACATCTTCCAGCTTCACGGCTGGAGCGTCACTGAAGACGGTGCAATCTTTCAGAATGATACGTACATTTATCCGGACGGGCAGATTTCTCTGGGGTCCGGAGCGAATGTAATCAAGCTGGACAGTAAGCACCCATACTTCCGTATGTGGTCTGGGGCAATTGATCCAGAGGATGCTACTTTCAAGGTCACCGCAGACGGTCAGATTATTGCCACCGCTGGCTCTATTGCGGGCTGGGATATTCTGGAAGATCGGCTCAGCAAACAAGATATAGAGCTGCGCGCTGATGGTCAGATTACAGTCGGCACCGACGACGACGTGGCTGTGCTGTCTACCGTAGATGATGATTGGCGGTTATGGATCGGCAACGAGATACCTGGGGAAGCACCGTTTCGGGTCAACAAGTGGGGCGATATCTGGCTGGAGAGTGGTCATATTTACGGTATTTTACAGTCCGAGAACTACATTGCGGGCCTCCAGGGTTGGAAGCTCTTTGCGGACGGTACTGCCGAGTTTGAGAATATCATTGCGCGGGGACGTTTGGAGACCACAGTCTTCGCACAGGCAACTATCTCTACGGTCTCCGGACAGCTACTGCTCTCGTTGGGCGATGTCCTCTTGACAGACGTAGATGAGGAAGATGAGTTTATCGATCTCCAGTCCGATGTGCTACCTGCGGGTGCTATCATTCATATCAAAGCCAGCTCCGAGCGTCAGGAGTGGATGCGCCTGTTAGCAGATCCCACACCCGCCGCTGGTGGTTTTCACTACGCAGTCGAGCGGGACTTGAGCGGGACAGGTGCCTGCGACTTCTATGCTGGTGAGGTCTGTGTTCGCAAGGGCTCGGGTGTGGTGGTTAGAGATGTCCAGCCCCTAGCCGCCGGTGTGGAGGGTGGTGAGTTTGGTGAGTATCAGCCTGGCGGATCTGGTGCCACCTCCGGGGGTGGATGGCTGATTTGCGATGGTGAGACACCTTTCTTTGGTGTTAACGCTCGGTTTGGTCCTGAGTGGAACCAGTTCTCCCGCGTGGTACAGATTGGTAACCTGGTAGGTTGTCCCCTGGAGGAATATGATACCGAGACGTGG
>Ga0209427_10001572_pt1 | contig 26472 bp, 22 predicted proteins | sample DeeMarSWOR136_30_FD_187465 | JGI IMG/M metagenome (GOLD analysis project Ga0209427, IMG submission 187465) | Marine sediment microbial communities from White Oak River estuary, North Carolina - WOR-1-36_30 (SPAdes) (version 2) | ecosystem: Environmental > Aquatic > Marine > Intertidal zone >...
TTGACCGTAAGTAAAGTAGCCAGTATTTTTCACATCCATCCCAACACCCTGAGGCGATGGAGCGACCAAGGTATAATAAGGTCTTTCCGACTCAATAGCCGTGGCGACCGAAGGTATAGGAGATTTGATGTTTACCACTTCCTTCCCAAACTGCAAACACACAACGGTAATTCCGTAATAAGTAAATAGTTAATTCCTTCCCCCACACCCCGCACGCCTAGGTACGATGGTAATAACACACAGGGCTTTATATCTGTTGTAACTGATGACTCTAGAACTTCCCAGATAAAACTAGCTCAGCACCATCTGGCGTATAATCTACGTCAAGTGTGGTTCCCTCAAGATTAGCAGCAAGTTCATGTTCAATGATTAGCACTTTTGTGCCCTCGTATTCCACTACTTGGTCACCTGATAACTCTATGTCTATACCCAAACCTAGAATTCCTTGCCCTCTATCTACCAACCGCAAACGAGCCCCTGGCCAGTCTACTTTCTCAGATAGCATTCTTTTCAACTCTCTGCAAGCACCTTCTGTAACAGATACCATTTCTTACTCCAATTACAAATTTTAACAATTAAGTACTTAGCTTTTTAACCTTAAGGTGAAATAAACTATAATTAAATTAGATACAGAATAGATAACTAATGCTGTGTTGTTAAGAGTTAATGTCCTAGAAGATAATTCTATGCTTCGAAACAGTTGAGCTGTTGCCCTGCCCCACCCGCTTTTCCATAAAAGCTCATTTTTGATATAGTGTTAAAGTTAGGAGGGATTATATATGATTGAACGAATTAATCATATGAGCATTACAGTCAAGAATCTGGACCAAGTTATTGAATGGTTCCGAGATGTACTTGGTTGTACAAATATCTGGGAACCTTATGAGTATAAGGGCTAGCTTATTGAAACAGTCACTGGCATATCAGGAGCTCACCTGAGAGTTCAAAAGGTTCAGGTTAAAGACTTCGTCTTGGAGTTTATACAGTACCTTTCCCCTGAGGGAAGAGAGCTAAGAGGCAATATGAATGATACAGGCTATCCCCATATTGGAATAGTAGTCGATGACATACAAACGATGTACGAAAGTCTCAAGCAGAAGGGCGTGGAGTTCAAATCGCCACCCTGTGCTGTGACCGATGAGACAAACCCTATGATTGGCTGGCAACTTGTCTATTTATGGGGGCCAGAAGGCATGACTTTAGAATTAGTCCAAGCCCCAAGATAGCAGAATATTCTCTGAAAAAGTAGGGACTTCTTCGTATAGCTATAACTGTTTAGTTACTGATCGCAGGATTCTGACATGGGTAAACCATTACTGTGAGCTAGCAGGAGGTATGAATTATTATGTTTGCCCGATTAGTATTATTTCAATGGCAGAATAACATGATAGATGAGGCAATTAGGATTTATCAAGAGGAGGTTACACCAGCTCGTAAAATCAGGAAGGGTTCTTGCGGAGGTTATTTCCTGACTGATCGAAAAACAGGGAAAGGCGTCGCCATTACACTGTGGGATAGTGAAGAGGATATACTTGAAACCGAAGAGGAGGGTTTCTTTAAAGAGCAATTGGACAAATTCAAAGATTGTTTGGCAACAACACCCATTCGAGAAATATATGAAGTAAGTGCTCAAGGTTAAACGAATCTATACTGCTACTTGGTTTTATGTACTAACCACATTCGCACACCCAAGAATTAAAAAACAACTAGCAACGGATGGATTTGAACCGCTTTAGCATTTATATTTCTGTTATTGGGTTTAATTAGTTCTACACCACTATGTTCAGAGCGGATGGAAGAATAGAAAAAGATATGGGGCCTTCTCCTAGCAATTCACCATCGGCCTCCACAAGAATTTGCTCAGAACAATGCAAAGCTACATTCCTTATCTTGCGCAATCTGACTTTATTATGACTTATGTGTCGCCCTTTATAGGTCATTGGCCATACTTGCATTAACTCTGATTTTCCCATGTCACCGAAAATAACCATATCCAGTAACCCGTCGTCGGGCTTGGCATCGGGCGCTAAACACATGCCACCGCCAAAGTAGGTCCCATTAGCTATTACAACCATCGCGCATACGCAAACTTCTTCAGCTTCATCTTCCACGTGAATAGTAATGCGCTTGTTTTTATAGTTTAATAAAGAACCGAATCCTCCAAAGAAATAGGGCAAATAATTTATCTTGCGACCTAAGTAATTGGGAATCTTCTTAGAAGCTTCAACCACTGTTGCACCAAAACCCACATCTGCTTCGTTCACAAAGAAGCGCTGTAATTGTTGGCCTTTACTCTTATATTTAAGGATGCCAACATCAATCGTTAGTCTGTTCTGGCTAGTTAACAAATTGCATGAAGTGAAAGGATTTAGCGGGATACCTATAGAACGGGCAAAACTGCATGTAGTTCCAGCGCTCACTATACCAAGTGCTGTATTATTAGCGCCCGTTGAATTAAGTATGCCATTTACTACTTCGTTTACCGTTCCATCACCACCAACCGCAATAATATAGCGATAGTCTGCATCGGCAGCTGCTTTGGCTAACTCAATTGCGTGGCCAATGCCCTCAGTATATACATAGTCGAATAATATGCCTTTTTCAATCAAACGCTTGCTAATACGTGGCCATTCTCTGTAAATCGAGCGGCCTCCTGCTACTGGATTGACAATTGCCCTAGTGTGCAGCTTTGACATTCCTGCGACCAACTTGAAAATATTTATGCGTTTCAGTAAGAAACATGTCTACTGTCTGTCTATGTCTATCACTAAGGACCTGCTATAGAAATCCATAACCATGAAATAGCAATGCCCAATAAACCGCCTACTATAACCTGAAATGAGGTATGCCCTATAAATTCTCTTAAATCACGTTCCAATTCTGTTACAGTATGCCGTAGTCTGAGCTCACGTATGATGCGATTTAAAACAATCGACTGTTTTCCTACCGATTGTCGAACTCCCGCAGCATCATACATTACTACCAAAGCTATAATAGCTGAGATACCAAAGGCTACCGATCCTAAACCTTCGATTAATGCCACTGATGTCGCAAGAGCACTGACAAAGGCTGAATGTGAACTTGGCATACCACCGCTAATAACTAAATAACGCAGGTCCAGTTGTCTTTTTCGGATTAGTACTACTATAACCTTAAGTAATTGTGCAATTGCCCAAGAACATATGGGAATAATCAGTACTTTATTAGTGAGTATTTCAAATACCATAATTCCGCTTCCATATCAAGTTTCTGCTCACAGGAAAACTGCTGAGCGATGTTGCTGATGCTCAACATACTGCGACCATACCTGAGCTTACCCATGCCCTTCTCAGGTAGATTGTCGAATACAGCTTCGTACTTTCTCAAGATTTCTTCTGCTATGTCTATGATATCCTCACTGTATCAAAGTGGGCCCAAACACGCAATACACCCCCTATGAGCGCTCTGTTGCTCCTTTATTAATTTAAGCGTGCATACATGGTGTATTGCGTATTTACCTTAAAACAAGGCCACTCCTCGGTAGCCTTTACAATGGATACCTATTCCCATATAATTGATGGGATGCAAAGCGATGCTACGGCTTTGCTTGACGAAGTGTTACCACCGGTGAAAAACGGACAAAAAACAAGATTAATGCAATTTAACGCCAACAGTAGCCATAACGTCACATAGGAATTAGATTTTAGCTTCATGGGCCGCTAGCTCAACTGGCAGAGCAGCTGACTCTTAATCAGCCGGTTGGAGGTTCGAGTCCTCCGCGGCTCACGCTCAAATCCGCAACTTTGCTTAACTAATTTCTTAATTTTTTGCCTCAGCTCTACTATATTTTCCCTTGTTCCGGTAATATAACTTCGCGGGGCAACAAATTCAAGAGACGGTTAGTTCCTGTTTAAGGTATTGCACGCTTCCTCCTTCATCTTCTCCAAGAGCTGAGTTAACGACTGTATCTCCCCAGCAGTAAATCCGGAGAGCACCCCGGAGAGATTTAGATAAGCGTTAACATGCAGATAGCCTACAACTTAGCCGGGAAAGCAGATTGATTTCCCATTTTTAGCGTTAAATTCAGAATATTAACGAAATTAACGAAATATTAATATTTACATTGTATTATCGCTCCATAGAAGAATAATATATACGCGAATGGACTTTGTCAGATTTATATTGGGGACTTAAAAGTGGATTACCTTGAAATAGTTGGCTCTTCTTTCCTCGGACATGTTCCTGGCCTCCTGGCATGGCTTATCGGCATCATTCTTGGGGTGCGAATGGTAAGGCAGGAAGGCCGAAGGGCAGAGAAGCTGTTTTTGGCTGGTTGCAGTCTGATGTTTATGACTCAGATAGTCGTGCCCTTTTTATCCGGGCTTGTATGGTGGTTAGTCCATGAACGGGGGATGAGTCGTGCCCTTGTTTCCGGGCTGGCTATTTCGCTGCCCATGGGTATATTGGGTCTGGCAGGGTTCGTATGTCTTGTTTATGCCTTCTGGCTGAAGTTCTGGAAAAGGAGGCGGTCGGCAGCTTGGAGCTGTATACCGTTGACCTCCCTGCCGGCATGGAAGTCACCGAGGGAATGCGCTGGCACGGGCCGGGGCCAATATCTGTGGTACTGGTGACTGAAATCTCCCCCGATGTCGAGCCCGGGCGATACTCCTTCGGGATAGGCATCGAAGTTGACGGTAAGGACTATGGGACGATTCCCTGTACGATTGAAGTGATAGATACCACAGGAATAGGCGACTGAATGGATAACACGAAAGAGAAAAAGTGCTGGCCTTTAACCCTCGTCATCATTGCCGTCGTGGTTATCGCCTCAGCAGCGATGATTTACAGTTTCCGTGATGCGCCGGGGCGGCTGCCGATGAGCGCCATCAGCGACGGCTCTGGCGGCTCTATCGTCGCCTGGCAAAATGAAGGCGGCATCTATGCTCAGCGTGTTGATTCCTCGGGACAGGCGCAATGGGAAGCAGGAGGAGTATTCGTCTGCGATTGTCCTCCCGGCAGCGGTTTTACGCTGACCCCTGATGGCCTGGGCGGGGCCATCATCACCTGGAGCGGCAGGAGAATAGATGACCCCGATAACCCTGCCTTCTACGACCCCGTCCCCTTCTACGCGCGGCGGATAACCGCCAGTGGTGGACTTCTGTGGGATGACTCGCCCATATCTGTCGGTGAAAGCCGCCAGGTCGTTGCGGATAGTACCGGAGGTGCTATCTTTGCCTGGAATGATTACAGCGTTTACTATAAAGCCCTTCATGATGATTATCTCCGCCTCCAGAAGCTCGCCCCGGACGGCAGGCGGTTGTGGGGCAATGAGGGCGTCCTGATCGTTGCTTCCTCCCCTTACCGCCCGGTGACACCTGAGGAAACCGCCGCCGGTATTAAGGGGACAATCACCCGCCCCCGGCCCACCTATGAAGGTATGCACGATATCGTCAGTGACGGTGCCGGGGGAACCATCGTTCTCTGGGAAGAGGAAACCGAGCACGATGGACAAGTGGTCTACGTCCAGCGGCTGGATGACGAGGGCAATTTGGTCTGGCCGGATAGGGTTCTGGCCGCTTACGGTAGCTATTATTATGATACGGCAAGAAACGACGGGGCAGGGGGAGCTTTTTTCGCCTTCACCCAGGGTGAAACCGGGGTAGTCCGCCAGCAGCACCTCAGCAGCGAGGGTGAGTTGCTGGAGGCCACCTACTATCACCCCGATTCTATAAGCGACGGGCTTGGCGGCACCGTCCAGGTCCGCATTGAAGCGGAACCGCCATCAGTGGCACCCTGGGAGAAGCACAGCATCCTCTATGTGCGAAGGCTGGATGAAAAAGGAGGGGCGGTCTACCCGGAGAAACTGGTCCTCACCACGCCGGAGAAACAGCAGCTTCACGGCCTTGAATATGTTGCCGACGGCAACGGTGGCATAATACTCGCCTGGCAACTGCGCAGAGGATGGGACATCGCCTACGGGGACATTTTTGCCCAGCGGCTGGATGGCGAGGGCAATATCTGCTGGGGTGAAGAAGGAATTCCTGTATTTACAGCACCGGAAATCAAATACCAGGGAGGTTTCATCACCATCAACGACGACTCCGGCGGCGTTATAATTATAGCGGTGCTGGGCAAAGGTGGCCTTAGCGGTGACATAGTCTATGTCCAGAGATTGGATACGGATGGCAACCGCCTGTGGGGAGACGGCATCAGGATAGACCGGTAAAGGAGAGTGGAGATGGCAGAAAGGAAAAAGACAGCCAGGCTTTACGATGTCGGCGGGGTGATTATCGCCGTCCTATTCTTCGGCATACCTTTCGGCAGCATCTTCGACTATCTCTGGAACCTGCTCGTGCTCTCGCTGGCCCTGCCGCGCTTGGCCGGAGATAAAATAGAAATCACCAAAGGCAAAAGGTTGGCCTACTGTTTCTTCATCACCCTGCTGGGCATTATCATCGACTGGGCTTACTTTGAATTCACCTGGGACACGGACTTCGGCAAGTCAGCGGTATGGATACCAGCTATGCCTCAGGCGCTTCAGTTTGTCTGGCTGCTCCTGCCGATGGCCATGATAGGGCTGGTTAATGCGGCTTTATCCTATTCTTATCTTAAGCTGGAGCGGAGACAGGCTATCATCTTTGGTGCTATCATGGGTTTCTTTACCGCACCGTGGTTATTGCCGATAGTCCCGTATGTCTTTGGGTGGGTTGTGTGATGAAGAGGCTCACGCCCAATTCACGGAAAATTCGTGGCAAAAATGTCGTTTTCCAATGCCTTACGGGCTGACTCCATATAGATAAATAAAGCGAAAGGGGCCGACTTAAAGCCCCTTTCGCTCATTCGCTCCGTGTCTGTCGGCTAAGGCAAGTATCTAATTGTCGTGAATGATAATATTCCCACCGCCAAGTTGAGCGTTCAACGCCTGGTAAATGGGGTCTGCTTCAGTATCTGTGCCCTGCCATATCTTGATGGTAAACTCATCAGGCTGGCCACCCGTTTTATCACCATCCTTGGCCAGCACTCTGAAAGTATAGAGACCCTCGCCATTGATGGTGGCTTCGCCTTGGAAATTGGCATTGGGGCTGCTGACTACCAGCCAGGTAATGTCCGTACTTTTCAGGTTGATATCACCGACATGATACTGGAACTCTAGGTTGCCAGCCGCCGCCTCCTGTTTATATTTTACGACAAAGCCGAAGGTAGCTTTCCCCTCCGATTCAGGGTCTTGCTTGAGGTTGCCTTGGGCAGACCAGAACCAGCCTCCCCCGGTGGCGGAGCCTGACTCAGGATCGTAGGCCACAACCATCGTCGTATCACTGTCCTGAACACCTCTATTATCGGTGACAGTAAGGTCCACATTGTAGATATTAACCGCAGTATATGTGTGGGATACCGTAACATTCGTGCCCGTGGTGTTATCCCCAAAGCTCCAGTCATAGCTCACTATAGTCCCATCCGGGTGATACGAGGCACTCCCATCCAGGTCCAGGCTGTAGCCTACCTGTACCAGATACGGGCCCCCGGCATCAGCTACGGGCGCTACCGCCGGTTCTCCAATGAAAAACCATGACAGGCTGGCAACCTGACCATACACGATGTTCTCGACGGTGTCTACCGACGTGGTGACATCTTCCCACTCCGAGCCGTTCCAGTGAAAGAGCCGGAGGCTCTCCTCGTCACTCACCTGCGATTCGTCATACCTCAGACCCACGGTGACAGGACCGGTGTAGTTGGCCGTGGTGGTGATTTCGACAAAGTTGCCTTCGATGACGTAGTAGTCAGACGGCGTCGGTCCGCCTGGGTTCTCCGTTGATGTGGTCGCGGTTGTGGTTCCGCTTTCGGAAACATCAGGGAACGTTATGGTAGAACTCTCCAGGCTGACGGTCACGTTCGAACCAACCGGTGTATTGGTCCATGCACTTACCTTCGCCAGAAAAACGTCTCCTCCAATGGCGCCGTAGGAATATGTCTCACCGGCAACGATGTAACCACCGTCCGCGGTCTGCTTGAGAGCATGGACACAATCGTAATCACTTCCGCCAACTGTCTTATCCCACTCTATATTCCCCGAGGCATCGGTCTTGACCAGGTAACCATCCCCATTCACACTGAAGGAACCTGAATTACCGGCAATGATGTAGCCACCATCCGTGGTCTGCTCGATAGACAGTCCATCATCCCAATCGCTGCCGCCGAACGTTTTTTCCCATTCGGCATTTCCAGAGGCATCGGCCTTTACCACGTAGAAATCGTATGAACCAGCACCGAAGGAAAGCGTCTCACCGACAAGGATGTAGCCTCCGTCCGTGGTCTGCGTGACATCAAAGGCGCAGTCAAATTCGCTGCCGCCGAATGCCACATCCCATGTTAAATTGCCCGAGGCATCGGCTTTGACCAGGTAGAAATCCCCGCCAGCACCATAGGAAGTTGTAGTCCCAGCGATGATGTAGCCTCCGTCGGTAGTCTGGTCAACAGCATAGCCGTGGTCAAAACCGCTGGCACCAAATACGCTATCCCAGGTTACATTGCCCGAGGCATCGGTCTTGACCAGGTAGACATCGGTCCGGCCCGCACCATAAGAATCGGTATCACCGGCGATGATGTAGCCACCATCTGCAGTCTGCTGGACAGCAAAGGCCTCTTCATAACTGCTGCCGCCGAATATTTTTTCCCATTCGACATTCCCAGAGGCATCGGTCTTGACCACGTAGAAATCCCCACCAGTGCCGTAGGAAGCTGTTTTACCGGCAATAATGTAACCACCGTCCGCGGTCTTATCAACAGCACGCCCTGACTCGATCTCACTGCCGCCCAATGTCTTTTCCCATTCTACGTTCCCCGAGGCATCGGCCTTGACCACGTAAAAATCCCCACCGTTACCGCTAGAATAGGTGGTGCCGACAACTATGTAGCCACCATCCGTGGCCTGCTGTACAGCGTCAGCATAATCGAAATAGCTGCCGCCGATTGCCGTCTCCCATTCGGTATCAGGAGGAGGATTACTAGCGGTTACCATCAAACCGGTACCCAAGCCAGCGGAAGCGGTCACTGCCAGTATAAAACTGACCAATACTCCACTTATTAATCTTTTACTGAGCCATTTATATTGCTTCATCGGATACCTCTTTTTTGTAATTAAAACCTTCCCCCAATTTCCTGTATTGCGTATTGACAAACCTGAACTGCTTATACACGTCACCTCCTTTTCAAGATTTCGCCAATGGGCAAATCATGCGTTCTAAAAAGCAGTACCTTAGTGCTATTACTTACGTGACTGTTAGATAAACATTTGGATACATTTTTAGGAATTATGAAATGCAGAAGAAACGTACACAATGACACAAAAGTCCCAGGGTCGGTTAGTACTTTAGTAATACGGACTGTAGACAGGAGAATCTCACGGCAAAGTTGATTAGTCAGCTTTGAAAAATTGGACTCAGGTCAAAACCGCCCTAAAAACCGGGCCAGTTATAATGCTCGCACAGTGGCTAGAAAGACCGTGATCTATTATTTGCTTGCCCAGTTTGTCAAAATGCTGGCAATACAAAAAGGCTTTTGTATCAATGTCAGCGATGGCAAAGAACTGAAGGGAATAAGTGGAACGACAACACCATAAGCCAAATTGCTTGCTACGGATTGTATTGCTCAGCCCTTACTTACGGTATTTCCTCCCCTGCAGGTTCAAGCCTTTTATGAAATCAACGTAATTTTCTCCGCTGGGCTCTGGTAGCGGATACTGGCCGTATTCGTAAGCGGCGTCAAAGGCAGCCACGATGTTTTCCGGTGGGGTATCCGGCTCGATATTATGCGACGTGGCAAAGATGAATCCTCCACCGTGAGCATATTCCTGAATGAGCTTCTTCGCCCCTTCTCTTACCTCATCTGCTGTCCCTAAGGGCAGCAATTGCTGTATATCAAAGCCACCGAGAAAGGCGACTTTATCACCAAACTCTTCCTTCAGGCGCCATGGTTCCATATTCTTTGCCAGCGGCTGTACCGGATTAAGGATATCCACACCGATCTCTAGCAAGTCCGGTATGGCGTAGTATACTGACCCGCAACTGTGCAGAATTATCTTTGCCTCCGGCCTCAAATGTCTTCTGATATTCTTGATTATTTCTGCGGTATACGGTTTAACAAACTGTACATAGTCATCGTGAGACATGAAAAGCCCTTCCTGAGTGCCGAGGTCGTCATAGATATTTGCCGCATCCAGGTACCGGCCAATGCCGCCGAAGAACTGTTCATTGCTGGCCAGCCCGATTTCAAGCAGCTTCCCTGACAGCTGGTGATAGAATTGGGGGTCCAGTTTCATGTCGGTCAGCCATTTGTCCATGCCGCTGAGCATGGCATATCCAAGGAAAGGCAGCATTGTCGAAATGCACCTGCCCACCACGAAGTAGTCCGTTTCCTCATGGAGATATCTGGCTCTTTCCACCACGCCGTCCATGATGTTGACCGATGGGTCCGGCCAGGGATAAGCGTCAATATCCGCCTTGGTGGTCATGTTCCGCAGCGGAAAATCGAACGGTTCATCGTACAAGCCGATTTTTCTTATTCGCATGCCGCAGAACCAGGGCCATGTCTTGGAGCCGTCCGGTTCGATATTTACGCGTGGCGGGTTGCATCCAACCCAGAGCATATCGGAGTGGAGCCTCTGTACCACCCGCGGGTCGATATTCGTGGGCTGGGTAAACACATCAGTTATCTGGATTGGCTCAGCATCCTTCAAATCGAGGTGCTCATAAAGTTGGGAACAAACCCTGCCGTCAGGCGGGCACTCAGTGATAAACGTGCCGGTAGCACCGCCAAAGGATATCGGTACCCGGTCAGGTTCCTCGTGATTAGCGGCCGCATATACTCTCTCCCGCGAATTCATAAATTTCCTCCTGTCAACCAGAGCTCTGGCTTCTATTCAACAGCACTCCTAAATTATATCTTTATACCGGAGAAGGACATCTAGCTACCGCGCCCCCGTCCTGTTACTGGGATCATTCTTTCCATCTTACCCCTCCTGACGCCATGCAATTGATCGTGCATGTTAGTTACAAGGAACGGGTTATTCGGGATAATCTCCAACCGTTCCCCAAGCCTCAATTTCTTCTCCCGATTCATGTAAAATACACGCGCTGATTCAGCAGCTACTGACCCCAACCACAGGTCAGGTCTGCCGCGTACTGCCCCGTAACTGGGCTTGCCCTGCCAGTAGAAGTTAGGTCTGTCCTGAAATGCCAGCAGAGGGTCCGAACCTAATGTCTTTGAGCCGGAATCAATGACAGCGTGGTTGGAGTGAGAAGTACTTGTCACTGTGGCCAGTATCGTGAGAGCGCAGTGATTTTCTTCAATGGCAAAGCGCCTTACATGTAACATGCTGCCGATAATGCAGCTGCCAGGGTGAATCTCATTTATTTCCGGGAACCTTCCCTGCTTTATGTAATTACAGGCAGCACGATAGGTTGGCGATGAGCCTATGCTGACATGCTCTGTCGGGAGGCCGACTTTCTTCATCATCTTGGCTGTTTCCGCCATTGTCGAGCAAACTTCCTCGGCCAGCCCATGAGCACCCTCTGGTGTGGCGCCACCATATACTTCATGGGTATAAATTCCCTTCAAAGCTATCCCCGGAAATGACGACATTGCTTCCGCCATCTGCAGAGCTGGCTTGCCAGGAGGGACGCCATATCGGTCACCGCCAGTCTCAATCTTGAGCACTACCGGAATTTTCCTGCCTGCGGCCTGACCCACTTCGGAGATTGCCCTGGCTTGTTCCATCATATCCACAATCAGGGTTAATTCAAGGCTGGGCTGACCAAGCAACCCTTTCAGCTTGGCTAATTTCCGCTGACCATAAAAGGGATGGGCTACCAGAATGTCCGCAAAGCCTTCCGCCGCGAAAACCTCAGCCTGGTCAATGGTCCCTACTTCTATGCCACATGCTCCAGCCTTAACCTGCAACCCGGCAATGAAGGCACTTTGATGAACCTTGATGTGAGGTCTTAAAAGCACTCCAGCTTCATCTGCCAGATGGGACATCTCTTGAATGTTCGCTTCTAATCTCTCCAAATCCAGGAGAACACAAGGAGTATCTAAAGACGGGTAAAGGCTTTCCGATACCGCCATGAATTCTCACCTCTTTCCACATTATGCCGTCGCTTGGGTCTGGTTAGGGTAATCCGTGATCCTGTTTTAAGTCGATAGGTAAGCTTTAAGTTGTTCCAGCATTGACGGGGCTGGATGGACTTCCCCTTTCTCCACTTTTTTCATTAGATCCACGATGGCTTTGTTCATTGGAGTGGCCACCCCTAACTCCTCTCCTCTTTTCACGGCATAACCGTTGAGAAAGTCCACCTCAGTTCGTCTGCCCTTTATCACATCCTGGAGAAGCGATGGTCGACCCGGTACACCCACCCGCTTGGTCTGTTCGGGAGTAAGATATAGCTTCTGCACGGCAACTTCTACCTTGTCTTTCAATTTACTGATGGCATTCGCGCTGGTCGCTTCGGCAAATTCGCGCGCCGGAATATCCCAGATTGGCTCCACGTCTACTCCGAGGGCATGGGCAACCCGTGACACTTCACCACCGCTTACCACTCTGATCAAGTTGAGCGTATTCCGCTGTTCATCGTTTAACGAGGATATTGAGGGGCCTATCAGCCCGGCAATGGTGTTCATCATGCAGTTAATAATCATCTTGGACCAGCGCGCACCCCATATGTTGTTGGTCGCTTCGCTGGGACCGATGATTTTTAAGGAATCCACAATTTCGGTGACCCGGGGAGTTATGACTCCTGATAGCTCGCCAACAGTGAAACAATGTATGGTCATCGGGTAGGTACGGACGATATGGCCCGGTTCATATATGGCGCCTCCAATGGATGGTACACAGCCGACAGTCCGGTTGAAGCCCACAATACTGGCCACCAGTTCATCGTTCAACGAATTTTGCGCCGGCAGAATAAAGCCGGTGGGCTTCAGGTATGGTTCGATAAAATAGGTTGACCAGCGCGTATCGTATGATTTAACCGATAGATAGACAATATCAAACTGCTCTCGAAGGCCGCTGACATCGCTTAGGTGAAGGGCTTTGGCCGGCACAGTGAACTCATTCTCAGGATCCGTGAGTTTCAGACCATCACTTCGAATTTTTTCTATGTGTGCCGCCCACTGGTCCATCAGAGTGATATCATGGCCTGCTCTTAATAAGTAAGCGCCTATAGTTCCCCCGATAGCCCCTATTCCCAAGATACCTATTCTTTTGTTCATGGTTTGCCTCCTATAAAACCGGTGCCGGTAATGAAAATCGGGAGTGGTAGCATATTATATCCTAAAAGACGGTGCTGGAACAATTTATCTGCTAGAGTAACGGCGGCTTTTGTTGACGTCAGGCCTTCCCTTTAACTACTATGTAATCGACCTGGCAGTTCGGTGTATTAATAGAAAGGAGAAGAAACAGTTGAAAGGGTATGCTGCTATTGCCAAAATCCTGAAAATGGAAGGGGTAGAGCTGGTAACTGGATTCCCAAATAATGCTTTACAGGACACTATCGCCGAGGAAGGGATTAGACTGGTCACCTTTAGAACCGAAAGGGCCGCCGTAGAAGCTGCCGATGGCTATACACGGATCTCCTTCGGCCAGCGTATAGGGGTCTCCACGGTTATGTTCGGGCCCGGGATTGAGGCGGCTTTTTCCGGGGTCAGACAAGCTTACAGCGATGGTGTTCCAATCCTGGTGCTGCCGACAGGCGACGAACGGCGCCGGGTCAGTACTCACCCCAATTTTGACACACTGCGGGTCTACCGCGAAGCCACCAAATGGTCCGACACGCTTTCCTTCGCCGACAGAATACCGGAGACGATGAGAAGGGCCTTCACCTATCTTAAGACGGGGCGTCCGGGCCCGGTACTGGTAAATATCCCGGTCGACGTAGGTGGGGAAGAACTGGACGAGGCAACGTTTCAATATAGACCGGTAAAATCAGCAAAGCCGGCAGGGGACCCGGATGATATCCGGGAGCTGGCCAGGATTTTGATAGCATCTAAAAATCCCGTCATACGGGCTGGGCAGGGAGTGCTCTATGCCTGTGCCGGCGAAGAACTCATGGCGCTGGCGGAACTGCTGCAAATTCCGGTCTTCACCACCATGAATGCCAAGGGTGCTTTCCCGGAAAATCACCCGCTGGCCCTGGGGACGGGCGGCCGTACCAGGACCAAAATGGTGGTCCACTTCCTGGATAAAGCCGATTTGATATTCGCCATAGGCTCGAGCTGTACCAGAGAGCAGATGACGTATCCCATCCCTTCCGGCAAAACCATACTGCAGGCGACCATAGATGAACGGGATATAAATAAGGACTACGAAATCGAGCAGGCGGCTATTGGAGATGCCAGGCTCGTGCTGAAACAATTGATTGAGGAGGTGCAAAGGCAAATAGGGCCCCAGGGCAGAAAAGGAGACGGCGCCGTCGCAAAGGAGATTAGCGCCGTCAAAGAAGAATGGCTGCGGGAATGGATGCCCAAACTCACTTCCGATGAAACTCCCATCAATCCGTACCGGGTAATCTGGGACATGATGCAGGTAATGGACAGCGAGAGCACGATTGTGGTTCACGACTCCGGAACACCGCGGGACCAGCTCGTTCCTTTCTGGCAGTGTGTTACCCCCGGAAGCTATATCGGTTACGGGAAAGACCATATGCTGGGCAGCGGATTGGGACTGGCCCTAGGGGCCAAGTTAGCCCAACCGAAGAAGCTCGTTGTTTATGTGTGCGGGGAGGGTGCGTTTGGACAGAACGGCATGGACTTTGAGACCGCGGTCAGGGAAAATATTCCCATCCTGAACATAGTCTTCAATAACGGGACGTTAAGCATGTCAAAGGTAGTAAACCCGATTGCTTCAAAACGCTATGGCATGAACGTGGTTTCCGGACAGTACGCCAAGATAGCGGAAGGGCTTGGCGGTTACGCGGAAAGAATTGACCAGCCGGCGGAGATAATTCCAGCCCTGGAGAGGGCGAAGAAGATGGTAGATTCGGGGAAAGCGACGCTTCTGGAAATCATGGACAAAGAGGAAATCGACCTGCCCTACGTGGACCCCGTGCCCAAGTTGTGAAGGTCGTCACAAAGGCAGGCCTTTGAATCTCACAGCATGGAAACGTCTGTTTCTTCGCTGGTGATAAACTCCAGCAGCACCGGGCGTCCTTCTTCTTCGGTTACCTGGCGGGCGCGCTGTATGGCCGGTGCAATGTCCCCCGGATTTTCCACCCTTTCGGCGTAACCGCCCAGAGCGCGGCCCATATCTGCGTAGTTTCCGCCGATGTCCCGGGCTCGGTAGCGCTCGTGGGAGGCGACCATATGGGTCAGCTCGACCGCCATCGTAGAATTGTTGAGCACGATGGTGATGATGGGTATGTTGTTGCGCACCGCCGTTTCAAAGTCCAGCCCCACCATTCCGAAGGCGGCATCGCCCATAAAGTTGATGGCTACCCTGTCCGGTGCCGCCAGCTTGGCCCCGATGATAAGGCCCAGGCCGGTGCCCAGGGCGTGGGACTTCCCCCACCCCAGATAACAGTGGGGGGTCAGCGCCGGGTAAAACGGCACTATCTGGTCGCGGGGGCTGCCGGAATCGTGGGTAACGATTGCCTGCCTGGGATCAATGGTGCGGGTCAATTCCCAGAGGACACGGTACGCATTTAGGGGCTTTTCGTCCGAGGTAAGCTTGGGCATCCATTTCGCCAACCATTCCTCTCTTACCCGTTTTATCTCGGCAATTACCCGGCTGCCATCTCGCTGGTTTTTATTTGCCAGACGGTCTCTGGCAGCGGCAATTAACTGAAGCAGGACGAGCCTGGCATCGCCAATAATCGGATAATCTGTCGAATAGCCATTGTTGATATCCGCCTCGCTGTTGGTGGCGTGAATCATTACCTTCCCCGGTGGTATCTGCGCCGACTGGTGATGGCGGGAGAAGCTGCAGCCGATACCCAGAATGACATCAGACTGGTTCAGGAAATGGAAAGCTGGCCCGGTCTTCATACGATATGCCGTACCCAGGGACAAGGAGTGGTCCTCCGGGAAAGCACTCTTGCCAAGCATGGTGGTCATTACCGGTATCTGCATAAGTTCCGCAAACTCCATAAGTTCCGCCCAGGCTTCCGCATAGTGCACTCCCTGGCCAGCGTGGATAACCGGGCAGCGAGCCTCGAGTAGCAGGCGGACAGCCTCATCCACATCGCGAGCATTGCCGGAACTGACGGTGGTCTTAACCGGCTCGTATTCATAACCTTCAACCTCTTCTACGGCGATGTCAGCCGGTATCTCGAGCATAACGGGGCCGGGCTTACCTATTCTCAAACGTGAGAAGGCGCGCCGCATAAATTCAGGCGCTCGCCTTGCCAGGTTTAGCTGCTGCACGGACTTGGTCACCGCCGCATATCCCTGAAGTGCACTGAAGTAAGGTACCATTCCCACCCGTTCGCGCGGGGCACCGGTCGGTAACAGCAATATGGGAACAGAATCATTAAATGCGGTGCCTATGCCGGAAAAGGCGTTTTCCGCACCGGGACCAAACTGCATGGCAAAGACACCGAGGCGCTTTCCGTTGGTAACGCGGCTGAAACCATCGGCGATACCTACTCCTACGCGCTCCTGCCGGCAGACGATGGGTCTCAGGTCGGCCTCGGCGGCAGCATCGATAAGAGGGGTAGTGGGATAACAGCTGAGGAATTCCACTCCTTCACGTTTGAGTATCTCAACAATGACATCGATGACTCTCACTATTGACCTCCGTTAGCAAATTTAAAAGCAGCCCTAGAGCAAACTGAACCAGTGGCCAGCTGCATAAAAGGCTGGCCCCAGGGACATTTTATTAAATGCCCGCATTAAGCACAACAAAGGGGCAAAGACGGAACGCTGCCAAGACCGCATAATTTTACGAAAAGCACAGCCTAAAATCAACAATACTAAATTGCTCACTCGACCTTGAATTCAAGAACACACCTTGGTTATACTAAACTGGAATGTACCCCGGACATGCAAATTATTTTTTACAAGTAACCATCCCTTGGTGAGCTGGTCAGTGTCTCATGAATAGGTTTGCGGACAAGTTACATCTTATGGGTACAGGCCTGCCTGTTACCTCCCTGAGCCCTTATTCAAATCCTCAGCAGGAATACCGGGTGGCCTTTGAGGACAGAGAACAGCCTTTCCTCGAATACTATTCTTTCACCGGAAAAATGACCAGTAAAAGAACGCTGACCAGAGGAGAGTTCTGGGACTTGGCCTGTTCCGGAGCGGCCTATCTTGCCGATAACGGTGTAGGCAAAGGCGACCGTGTGCTGCATTGCTTCTCCTGCAACAGTCTGTACGACCCGATATTCAGGCTGGCCTCAATCTTAACAGGGTGCGTTCCGGTGACCGTAAACTGGCAAGCCGACGATGATGAGCGTATCGTGGCCAAGGCCGAGATTACGGAGGCAAAGTTCATCATCTACGATGAAGAGTTCGCCAGCCGGACAGAAGCGATACAGAAAAAATCCGGCGTCAAAGTTGCCCTCAAAGCTGATGGACTTGAATCTCACCAGAATACCGGCCCCTTTGAGCAACCCGCGCTGAGCCAAGAAGACGAGAAAATCGTCATTTTCACTTCCGGCACTACGGGAAAACCCAAAGGAGTAAGTTTATCTTACGGGAACTACCTGGCCAACAAACTCACCTTCGAGCACTATTTCGGTCTTTCGGAAACGGCGCATCTGGATGTCCTGCTGGTCAACCCGCTACACCATACCAACTCGACGGCTTTCCTGGACTGGGGTATGCGGCGCCGAGGGACGAAGATATACCTCTTGCAACGCTACTCAACCCCCTACTGGGAAATACTGGTGGACGCGACACGGCACAAGCGCGACCTCCTTGTTGCCCCGATGGTCTCACGGCACATCGATTTCCTAGAAGAACTTAATAATCGAGGCGAACTGCTAGTGGCGCTGGATGAGATTAAAGATGCTCTAGGCAAAACCGATATGATGATAGGCTCGGCGCCGGTGGGCCCGACCACCACCCAGCGGGTACTTGCCTTCAGCGACCATTTGCCCATCGTTCGTTTTGGCTCCACCGAGACCTGCCTTCAGGTAATGGCCACGCCAAGGACCCTATCCCAAAATGAACTCAGGAAAGCGTTTGAAGCCGGATGGTCGCACCGTTACCGCGGGGAAAAGGCCATCGGCTATTACATCGGGCGGGACCATTTTCCGTTCACAATGGTCAGAGCCGTCAGGTCTATCGAGCCGGGCAATGAAGGTTTCTTAAAGACCTGTGATGCCGGGGAACCAGGTTACCTGGTCACGCAGGGCCCCAACATTATGAGCAATTATGTAGGTGATACTGAAGCTACCAAATCTGTTTTTCAGGAAGGATGTTACACGGGCCTGCGGGACATTGTTTTCGCCTTAAAAAATGAAACGGACGGACAGCTTGACTACTACTGGATGACCAGAGATTCGGCGCTTCTCATCCGTGGTGGCGCCAATTATTCTTACGACCAGGTTGCTGCCGAGCTGTCCAAGGTATTGATTGAAGACTTCGGCTTAAAAGCGGAGCAGTTTAAATTGGCCGTAATCGGCTTACGGGTTGAAAGTGAACATGAAGACAGCTGCTGTGTCACCATCGAACTCGGTCAGGAAGTGGCCGATAAACAGAAAGAACTGGAGGTTGATTTTGCCAGCAAAGCCCGGGAAAGAGTCCGCAAAGGTTTCCGTCCCGATTATGTCCGTTTTGACGCAGTCCCGACGAACTTTAAGGGCCTAGTCCTTTACCCGGAATTGAGAGCGGATTACAGGAAATGGCTGGAAGTAAAAGGGCAAACAATATATATGTAAAGGAACTAGAGCGTTAGTATTACCACGTGGAAAACAAGAGTATCTTATTCACTGACCTCAACAGGCACCAGTTCTATCTCAAACAGAAAAGGCCACAGCTTGCCGGTCACAAACAGCCGGTCGTTTTCCGCATCATAGGCGATGCCGTTGAGGACATCTGCTTCATCCCCGTATAGCCCGTATAGCTCTTCATCCAGAAGGCCAGCCAGGTCTATCAATCCGGCCATGCTTCCGTCGTTGGGGTCTATGATGACGATGTGGTCCGTGCGCCACACATTGGCATAGATTTCGCCCCGGATATACTCCAGTTCATTCAACTGGTCTACCGCGCCTTCTTTGTCATGAACCCCAACCCGCCGCACCACCTCAAAGGTTTCGGGATGCAGGAAATACAATGTAGAGCTTCCGTCGCTCATGATAAGGTGTGTGTCATCGTGGGTGATACCCCAGCCTTCCGTAGGATAATCAAAAGTGCGTATCAGCTCCAGGCTCTCCTTATCATAGACAAAGCCAATATGAGATTGCCACGTCAGTTGAATCAGGTTATCGCCGAACACGGTAATACCTTCCCCGAAATACTCATCGGATAACTGAACAAGCTGTCGTATTTCTCCCGTTTCCAGCACCACTTTACGTATGGAGGACTGTCCGTAGCGGCCTGTCCCCTCATAAACAATACCGTTTTCGATAACCAGACCCTGGGTGAATGCCTCGGGGTCATGGGGATAACTTTTCAGAACGTGATAAGTGTAAAAAGTAACGCCTTTGCTTTCTTGACCATCCGTTAAATTAGAGGTATCTGGGGGTTCGGGCACACGGGAACACCCTGAGATTGAGAAAATAAGCAGGGCGAAAAATAAAGTAACCGCGAAATTAATTGGCCTATCTCTCATGCTTTTCCCCGATAATCAATTGTCTGGTAAATACCGTCCGCGCCTGTTTGCTATGGCATCAATCCCGATGCAGAGTAACACAGGTCCGACAGCACCTTCAAACCGGGATTCCGCTCACCCTCTACCCCAGAGCCATCGAAAGGGTGAGTTCCGGTTCCTCATCAAGGTGAGGGATAAGGGAGGCCTGCTTTTCCCATTCGAGCATGCCCTGGAACCAGATGTAAGGGGCAGCCCTCGACGTTACCACCCGCATCTTCCTCAGTTGCAGCATGGAATCGATGCTGTGTTCCCGCCGGGCTTCGATGATGCGCTGCGCCGATACTGGACCAACGCCGGGCACGCGGAGCAGCTCTCCGTAGCTCGCCCGGTTGACATCCACCGGGAAAAGCCAGGGCTGTCTTTCGGCAATGATTAGCTTCGGGTCCTTCTTCAGGGAAAGGTTCCCCTTCTCCCCGAGCGCCAACTCGACCTCGTTTAACGGGAAGCCGTAGACTCTGAGCAGCCAGTCCGACTGGTAAAGCCGGTGGGCACGCAGCGGGTTGGCCGGCGGCAGACCTTCCAGCGGCGAGTCTCTAACCGGACGGAAGGGGCTGAAATAGGCCCTGCGCAACTCGACTTCATGGTAGAGGGCCGAGGTGGTGCGCAACAGGTCCAGGTCGGTTTCCCCGGCCGCGCCAACGACAAACTGCGTCGTCTGCCCGGAAGGCACCAGCCCTTCGTCCGATGCCTTCAGCTTTTTTACCCATTGCATCGGCTCGACGATATTACGGTGCAGGTCCTTACGCTTGCTCAGACGAGACAGGTGCTGCACGGTGGGCGCCTCCATATTCACCGAGACGCGGTCGGCCAGTCGACAGCCCTCGGCAACGCAGTCGAAGGCGGCCCCGGGCAGGATTTTGAGGTGGATATAACCTTTGAATTTATAGCGGTAACGCAGGATTTCCACCGTCTTGACCATCGCTTCCATGGTTCGAGTTGGGTTATCCGCCACCCCGGAACTGAGAAAAAGCCCCCGCACCATTCTGCGCTGATATAGCTGCATGAAGGCTCTGGCCAGTTCCTCGGGTTGAAAGGCGCGGCGGGGAAAGTCCCTGGTGACACGGTTGACGCAGTAGGCACAGTCATTCATACAGACGTTGGTCAGCAGCACCTTGAAGAGGCAGACCGAGCCGCCTCCAGGCAGCGTGGAGCGGTAGATGAAGCGCTGCGCCGAAGGCAGAAAATCACGCGGCCCGCTGTAGCCGCAGATATCAAACTGCGCTGCCGCGCTCAAGGCTTTGAGTTTATCTTCAACCTCCATCTGCCACTCCGCTTATAATAGAACAATTGTACTATAACATGGTGGGGATAATGGGGTCAATAGCCAGGTAGGTAAGATAGCGTCACTCGCTCATACGGGAGCTGACGATAAGCATGACGCCGGCCAGTGCCGCGAGGGTGAACAGCGAGGCCTGAAACGTCCCGGTAACGTCAATCAGATAGCCAAAGAGAACCGGCATGGTCAGAGACATCAAGTTCCCCAGTGAGGAGATAAGGCCAACCACGCTGGCCGCAAACGGTGCCAGCCGCTGGTGGTGCGTCGGGATGGCGAGTATGATAGTCAGCACACCCATGGTGGCAAATCCGGCCACAAAAATACAGAGCAGGAGGAGAGGAAACGGGGCGTAGTTGATGCCAACAATGGCCGCAGCAGAGACGATTCCCAGCAACGCGACTATTGTTCTGGTGTTATGAAATTTGTCTGAGAACAGGCCCACCGCGGGTCCGGCCAGAAAGAATCCCAGGGGAAGAAGCGTGGCCAGTGTCGGGGCGAGCTCTTTAACGTCAAGTATTTTCGGCAGCCAGATGGCCATGGTATCATAGCCTCCCACACTGGCCATCATGAAGAGCAGCAGCACCCAGACGTACTTATCTTTCAAGACCGCGATTAAACCTCTTATCTGGAATCCGGAGGTCGGTCTGGCGGTGCTCCTGGCGAGTGTCCACCACAGAAGGGCAAGGATGATGGCCAGGCCGCTATAGGCGAGCAGGACGTGACGCCAGCTCAGCAGTTCCAGCAGGTAAGGCGTAAGGCCGAGGGCGGCGGCATTGCCTGCGGCAAAGCCGGAGATGTACAGTCCGGTGGCAAATCCAGGCCGCCCCACCGCCCACTCCTTCACGATAAGCGGCAGGCATGGCATCACCACGGCCAGTCCCACCCCGAGGAGAAAATGGCTGACCAGAAAGGTCACGTAGCTTGGTGACAGCGCCCTGATTACGGCCAAAATGGCTACCCACGGCAGAGCGATGCGGAAAGCGTTCCGGTAGCCAATTCGGTCCCCGAGCGGACCCCAGGGAATACGGAAGAGCATAAGGCTCAATACGGCCACGGAAAAGATGAGCCCAAATTCGGCATGGGTCAGTCTCATTTCCGACATGATGTCGTTGACCATCGGGGCGATGCTCATGTTCAGAAGATGCAACAGAAAGGCGATGCTGAACGCCAGCGTTAGCATCACCCAGTGATATCTGTTTTTCAATGCTTCAGACATGTTACCCAGCTAGGAAATCGTCAAGGCACTCACTTCTCCGGCTCGCCCTTCTTTTCCCCGGACAGTTGCTCCCGCTGCCAGCGGTGAATCTCATCGAGCGCCGGCGGCGCCACACTGAATACCTCTATATCTTCCGGGAACTGCACCATGTGACCTTCCCGGATAAAAAGCAGACCCGCTTCGTCCGCCACAAGCGTCTCATCGATTTGCCTGGCGATATTTTCATATCGCTTCCGCAGCGCTTCGACGTATAGCTGAGAGACCTGCTGCGCCACCTTCTGGCTGATAAAACCCATCAGGATAAACCTCTCCCAATCAATGCTTTCCTCCGCCAGTGCTCTGTCCTCAACGGCCTCAATCAGGGCGCCGCGCTGGCTCTTCTCTCTGGCGAGCTGGCTGCTATCAGTGTTCAGCTTCTGCATCGCCTCCAGCCCTTCCTTGCCCGCCTGATAGACTGACTCGTGATAGATGTGCCCCACCTTACCGAGTTTTGCCTCAAGATTGGCCACATGCTCGCTGACCTGCTGCCAGTAGCGCCGGTACTTCTCAGTATAATCCTCGGGGGAGTTCTTTCCCGAGAAAAGCAGCGGAACGAGGTAAATTTTTCTTTTCCCGGTGAACTCCTTCGCCTCCGGCTTCTCAATCTTACCCAGCTGCTCTGCCATGGCGCACCGTCCTTTCTGTCTATTCCATTCTACCTTCTGCTTCTGCCCTGAACAAGCACCTTTGGCTGTGATATACTTATACTCTTGGAGGAGGGAAACAGTCAACCGTGGCCAAAGATTACTACCAGGTTCTAGGAGTGCCGAAAAACGCCAGCCAGGAGCATATCAAGAAGGCGTACCGGAAGCTGGCAATGCAGTACCACCCCGACCGCAATCCCGGCAAGGAGCAGTGGGCTAATGATAAGTTCAAGGCAATCAATGAGGCCTTCAGTGTCCTTGGTGACCCGCAGAAGCGGCAGCAGTACGACCAGTTCGGCACCGTCGGCGAAATCGGTGATATCTTCGGCAGCCCCTTCACCCGCACCACCTTTGAAGACCTGATGAAGGATTTTGGCGGTTCCGGCCTGGGCTTTGACTTTCTGGACAATATCTTCGGCGATGCTTTAAGAGGCAGGGGCTTTTCCTTCCGCACTTACCGCCGTGGTTCCAGCCGTCCGGGCAGAGGGATAAGGTTTGAAGCGCCGGAAGGCATCAATTTGGAGGAGATATTTGGCCGGCCAAAACCCCGTCCCCACCCCGAAGTCCAGTATGAGATAGTCATTACCCGCCAGCAGGCGGCGCAGGGACTGGAGAAAGACCTGGTGCGTAAGGGCAGGAAGATACGGGTCAAAATTCCCGCCGGGGTAAAGCACGGCTCCAGGGTGAGGCTGCGCAACGCCCGCCAGCTCACCGACGGCCAGCCGGGGGACATTATTATAGTAGTTAAGGTGAAATAGGTCACAAAAGGCAGGAAACTGGTACGATTATTAAAACTTACCAGAAAGTTTGCCGGGGCTCCTTTCATCAGCCCTTGCAACCCTCACTCCCGTGAACTATAATGCTGTTTGGACTTTCCATGGATATTGCCACAGATTATCAAAGTAAGGAGGGATGAGTATGCCCAAGTTCAGTGCCAATTTGTCTATGCTGTTTACCGAAGTTGGTTTTGCCGACCGCTTTGAACGGGCGGCCAAAGCTGGTTTCAAAGCCGTGGAATGCCAGTTCCCCTACGAGCTGCCCAAGGAAAATATTGCCGAGACGCTGGATAAATACGGCCTGCAAATGGTCCTGCACAATGTACCAGCCGGAAACTGGGCGGCCGGAGAGAGGGGCATCGCCTGCCTGCCGGGACGGGAGAGCGAGTTCCAGGATGGTGTGGGCAAAGCCATCGAATATGGGAAAGCGCTCAAGTGTCCCCGCATCAACGTTCTGGTCGGCCTCACTCCCAAGGACGTTCCGGCGGACAAAGTGCGTCAGACCCTTGTCAGCAACCTGAAATTCGCCGCCGATGCCATGCAGAAAGCGGGCATCTCCACGCTGGTGGAATCACTTAACAGCTATGATATTCCCGGCTTTTACCTGACCGGTACCGCAGCAACATTGCAACTGCTCGATGAAGTCAATCATCCCAACCTTTTCTACCAGTATGACATCTACCATATGCAGGTGATGGAGGGCAATCTGACCAAGACCATTCAGCAGAATGTGAAACGTATCGGCCATATCCAGCTCGCCGACAACCCGGGGCGGAATGAACCGGGCACCGGCGAAATCAACTTCACCAATCTGTTCAAGTTCATCGACGAGTCAGGATACACCGGCTGGATCGGCTGCGAGTACAAGCCAGCCGGTGCCACTGAAGACGGCCTGGGATGGGTCAAACCCTATCTTAAGTAAAAGGAGGAAAAGATATTATGGCAAATCTTGGATTCATCGGCGTGGGCATAATGGGCAAGCCCATGGCCGAGCACCTGATGGAGGCGGGCAACACGGTCCACATTTACGACGTGGTTGACGCACCGGTCAAAGAACTGGCGGCGAAAGGAGCCATCGCCTGCGGCAGCTGTAAAGAGGTCGCCGAGAAATCAGACATTACCTTCACCATGGTGCCGGATACTCCGGATGTGGAAGCCGCCCTCTTCGGCGCCAATGGTGTGATCGAAGGCGTTAAATCGGGCTCGATTGTGGTGGATATGAGCTCTATATCACCGATTGCCACCAAGGATTTCGCCAAGAAGCTGGCGGAAAAGGGGGTGGAAATGCTGGACGCCCCGGTCTCCGGCGGCCAGGTGGGTGCACAGAACGCCACTCTGTCCATCATGGTCGGCGGTAAACCGGCGGTATTTGAGAAGATCAAGCCCTACTTCGAGCTCATGGGCAAAAACATCGTTCATATCGGCGGCAACGGTGACGGACAGACCTGCAAGGTGGCCAACCAGATAGTGGTCGCCGAGACCATCATGGCCATCAGTGAAGCCCTTCTCTTCGCCTCCAAGGCGGGTGCCGACCCGAGCAAGGTGAGGGAAGCTTTGCTCGGTGGCTTCGCTCAGAGCCGTATCCTTGACCTGCATGGGAAGCGCATGATTGAGCGAACTTTCCAGCCGGGCTTCCGCATCCGCCATCAGCAAAAAGACCTCAACAACGCCCTGCAGGGCGCTCGCAGTCTGGGCATGAGCCTGCCCGGTGCTGCAGTGTCCCAAGAACTATTCAACGCACTGGCCGCTCAGGGCGATAGCGACCTCGACCATTCTGCCCTGGTACTGGCGCTGGAGAAGCTGGCCAACCACAAGGTCGCCGGCTAAATCGCAGACTGAACCATAATGGCAAACAGTTGCCCGGGGGGAGGCAATACCTCTCCTCGGGCTTTGACATCTCCCGTCTGCAATCAGCCGTTTTCTACCCCGTATTAAGATATCTCCCCTGCATTTTTATACCTTATATAGCCTCGCCGCTGTATCCTGAGAACGGATAAAGCAAACACACCCGAGAAATACCGCTTATTACCTATGACCAAAGAGCTATTGTCATTTGCTAGCTGGCTGGATAAGATAGCTTCTGTGAGCAAGGCTAATTTGTTGGAGGAGAGATGTAGCCGATAATGCCTGATATAAATACTGAAGAAACACAAGTCGAGAATCCACAGGCCAGGCTGCGAAAGCACTTGATCCAACCTGAAGCGCTGCAGCTTATCCCCGAGCCTCTAGCCAGAAAACACGCGGCCATTCCTCTGGAAATAAGTGGCAATGTGCTTCACGTGGCCATGGTAAACCCGTCCGATATCATCGCACTGGAGGCGCTAGCCACCAGGAGCCAGATGCACATCGTGCCGTTGAAGGCCAGTGCTGCTGAAATTCAGGAAGCCTTAGATTTCAACTACCAGTCATATGAAGAGATTGAAAAGCAGATCTCCAGCATCTCACTGGACACGGCGGAAACCGGGCCTCAGGTCAAGCTGGATACGGTCACCGATGCCCCGGTGGCTAAGGCACTGGCTCTCATTATCGATGAGGCGGTCAAGGCCCGCGCTTCCGATATCCACCTTCAACCGCAGGAAGATAAGGTGTTGGTACGCTATCGCATCGATGGCACTCTGCATAATATGATTTCTCTGCCCTTAATGACGGCCAGCCCGCTTATATCACGCATCAAAGTCCTGGCCAATATGAATATCGCCGACCATCACCGCCCGCAGGACGGCCAGTTTTCGGTGCGT
>Ga0209427_10001575_pt1 | contig 26442 bp, 26 predicted proteins | sample DeeMarSWOR136_30_FD_187465 | JGI IMG/M metagenome (GOLD analysis project Ga0209427, IMG submission 187465) | Marine sediment microbial communities from White Oak River estuary, North Carolina - WOR-1-36_30 (SPAdes) (version 2) | ecosystem: Environmental > Aquatic > Marine > Intertidal zone >...
TATGGAAAGAAAAGAATATAGTGGTCCCTTTTTATAATTATTTCCAGAGCTAATTAATAACAATTTATTTCTAAGAGATTCATATCTTTTTTTGAGGGAAGCAATGTATTTTTCTATTTCCTCTCTAAGATGCCCTGTTATAATAACAATTTTGGTGATATTTAATTGAATTAAATCGAAAATTAAATGAGAAAGAAGAGGTTTATTATAAATTTCAATTAATGGTTTTGGTATGTTAGGAATAAAATCACTAATCCGAGTTCCTTCACCGGCACATAAAATTATCGATATTAAATTTTCTATAAAATTATTCTTTCGTAGTGACAATTTTATTTCCATCCATATCCAATACGATTGTATGTTCTTCTTGAGCTACGGGTTCTTTACTTCTTTCTATTAAAATAGGGTATTCATCTAAAATCTTTTTTCCTTTAAATAATTCGATGGTTCTCTTAATTTTTTGTTTTGGAATAAGATTATTATTTACTATCCAGCGAGGAGAAAAAGGAAGATTCCTGAAATTCTTTTCGATTTTATTCATGTATCCTTGTTGTTCATATGGCATATTTTTTTTAACCCTTTTTATAAATCGAAATATATATGCATACTTCCCATTTTCAACCTTTCCTACGCCAGAAGTAGCAAATGGTTCACAAGCATAAGCATCCCCAGGTTTCAATTCTTGGTTATGCATTTTTTCTTTATAATTTGGAATAAATGGTCCTGCATGTAAATTATATTGCTTTAACTCATGACCACCAAGATTTGTTATTGGTCTTAAACCTCTATTTATAATTTTTTGGGCGATTACTTCACCTAGTTCATATAATTTAATTCCAGGATTAAATAATTCAACTGCAGCGTCAAGAGCTTCTCTTGCAGCATCAATATAATTTTGTAATTTAGGATCTTCATCTAAGTTAATAGTAAAAGCAGAATCTGCTATATATCCATTAAAGTGAGCACCAATATCAATTTTTAGTAAACCTTTTTCAGGAACTATTGATTTATCGTCAATTTCCGGGCTATAATGTGCGGCAATTTCATTTAAAGACAAATTTATAGGAAATGACAATTCACATCCCGTCTTAATTATTTCTGCTTCACATTTGTTTGCTATCTCAAGAAATGACACTCCAGGATTAATAATACTTTGGGCTAATTTTTTTGCCGCAATAACCCCCTTTCCTGCTTGTATATAATCCTGAATATAATTTTCACTCATATTTTATACGCTTCTCTTTTTTTAACAGAATTAAATTAAGGTTCTAGACGATCAGGAGTTCTAGGATACATGACAGTTTCTCGAATATCATCTAAACCGCATATCATAGTGAGCCATCTATCAATCCCTAATCCAAATCCAGCATGAGGGGGCATTCCATAATCAAATGCTCTAAGGTGTGATTCAAAAGAAACAAGATTAAGTCCTTTTGATTCCAAGGCATTCTCTAATTGTATTTTATTATGAACTCTAGTTCCTCCCGATGTTAGTTCCAACATTCCTTTTTGTAAATCAAAGGATTCACTGTATTTAGGATCTTTTGAAGGCATGATGTAAAATGGTTTAATTGCCATTGGCCAATGAGTTATATAATAATAATCAGGTAATTCTTTTCCTAATTTTCTATAGGCTTCAGTTGAAGGATCCTCTCCAAACTCAAGGTTAAATCCAAACTTATTATTAATTAGATCAATAATTTCTTCATATTTATATCTTGGAAATGGCAATTCAGGTAATATTGTCTCTTTTTCCATCTCTAGAAATTTCAACTCTTTCATTTTATTATCTCTGATATCCTTAATAACATTATATACTAATTCCTCTAATAATATTAAGATATCATCCATAGTAACAAAAGCCATCTCTACATCTAACATAAAAATTTCACATATGTGTCTTTTCGTCCGGCTTTTTTCAGCTCTAAAACAATCACTTATTTCAAAAACCCTTTCATAAACTCCACTAAGTTGTTCTTTATATAATTGGGCAGATTGTGTTAAGAAGGCTTCTCTTTCAAAGTACATAATTGGAAACAATTCAGTACCCCCTTCTGTGGCAGATCCTATAATTTTGGGTGTAGTAATCTCTGTAAAAGCTCTTTCAAATAAAAAATGCCTAATGGATCTGAGCATTTCTCCCCTTATCTCAAAAATAGCTTGATTTCTGAGGGATCTTAAATCGAGTGCTCTATGGTTTAATCTAAGATCTAATTCTGAAATTGTTTCTCCTGTCATATCAATAGGCAATTTATCAGGTGTTTTATTCAAGATTTTTAAATCAGAAGGTATTATTTCGATTCCTCCTGGAGCTGCGTCAAATGCTTTTACTGTCCCCTTTACCATTAAGCAATATTGATAACCAACCTTAGCTTTGTCAAAAATGTCGTCAGATATGGTACCCTTTTTTAAGGTAATTTGTCGTTCTCCATATTTATCTTGAAGGGAAAGAAATTTTAGACCACCAAGATCTCGATAATTTCGAACCCAACCACCTAAAATGACTTCTTTTCCTACTAATTCAGGTGTAATATCTCTTGTGAAATGTGTTTTTCTCCAATCTCCTAACTCATCGAGCATATATTTGTTTCAACTTATTGATTTTAGATTTAAAATATAAAATAGAAAATTAAAGTAAAAATATAATTTTTCCCTTCTTATCTTTATTTATGGTAAATTTAAAATGGAAAGGTAAAGAAGACAATAAAGAAATTCATTTGAAAAAATTCACTACTCCACCTTTTCATGTTCTTGATAATTATTTACCAAAAGATTTTGGTATAAAATCAGGCGAGAGATGGCAAAACCTACTTTTTTTGGGGGAAAATCAAGCGTTAATGAATTCATTACTAAATACTCTCGAAAATAAAATATCTCTTATATATATTGATCCCCCATTTGCAACAGGTGGGGATTTTAATCTTAAGATTCAAATAGGTGAAGAAGGTAAATATATTGATGATATAGCCTATAAAGATAAATGGGAAGAGGGATTAGATTCATATTTATCATTTTTATATCAAAGACTTGTTAAAATGAAACGATTATTATCTCACAAGGGCTCAATTTACGTTCATTTGGATTGGCACATCTCTCATTATGTAAAAGTAATACTGGATGAAATTTTTGGGATTGAGAATTTTAGAAATGAAATTATTTGGGCATATCCTGCTGCGTCTGCTAAAACAAGACGCTTTTTTATTAGATCTTATGATACAATCCTTTTTTATTCAAAGTCAGATAATTATGTGTTTAATGATGATCCAAATATATATATGGAATATTCAAATCGCGTTAAAAATGCCTTAAAGAAAGATGAGCAAGGAATATTTTATTATAGAGGAGGAAGTCATAATGGAAAAAAGTTATCTCGAAAAGTTTATGTCGTACAGGAAGGAATTTTTCCTAGAGATGTATGGAATGACATTCCTTATATAAGGGCTAATACCTCAGAATATCAAGGTTTCTCTACACAAAAACCAGAGCGTCTGCTGAAAAGGATAATTTTAGCATCAACAAACGAAAAGGATTTAATAGCTGACTTCTTTTGTGGTTCAGGGACTACTCTAGCAGTAGCAGAGAAATTAGGAAGACACTGGATTGGATGTGATATAAATAGTCATGCTATCCATATCTCAAGAAAGCGAATCCTTAATATAAATAATAGCAATGATATTATGAATTGGAAAAAAAAATACAATAAAAAAGCTCACCCTTTTAAGATTATTTCATTTAAAAAAGAATTTGAAACAAACCTGATTTCCAAGGAATTTCTAAATAAGACAGCTCAAATTGTACCCGTCTCGTTAATCCATGGATCTCAAGATTTAAGTGTTCAAATACACCAAAATTATAATTCTATAATAATTGAACTTACAAATTATAAAATATCTTTTCTTGATTCAGTATCTAGAAAAATTAGAGATAAAATTACATCTTTTTCAGATTGGATTGATTATTGGGCTATAGATTATGATTTTAAAAATGATATTTTCAATATTATGTGGAATTCTTTTAGAACACCAAAAAATAGAGAATTAGAGTTAAAATCTAAGTCATATCTTTATAAAAAACCAGGAAAATATAAATTATCAATTAAAATAATCGATATTTTTGGAATTGAAACTCAAAAAACATATGAAATTACAATATAATTTCATTTTAGCAATTCTCTTAATAACATTGTTGCATAGGTTCCTTTTTTGAGTGAAAATTCAATTTTTATTTTCTTTTTACCATGATAATACTCATCATCCGTGAATTCAAGCATTTTTAAATCATTAGGTTTAACTGTCATAGCTCTAATTGAACCCTTGAACTCGGTTTCATCGATATATTTGCTCTGAAATATATTTTCATCTATTTGATCCAATTTGGTAATCTCTTTGAAGATGGCTTCCATTATGGGATATTCATCTAAGGCTGTTTTTTTCCCAATAATAGGTAAGACTATTGAAGCTCGATTTGATTTTAAAGCTCTTTTCAAATATTTGTCATAGGTACCCCCAAATAAATACTTTACATCACTAATATTTCCATCATAATCATCTAATATACAAATTACATCTCCGTTGACCGGTTTAAATAATGGAAGACCTTTCTTTATTCTCAAAGAGAGCATTCTATTGAATAAATATGATTGAAATGAACTTATTAATAATCTAATCAAATCAATTGGCAATGTGTTTATAGCTCCTTGATAATCATTCCCATTTTCTATTAAATATTGAATCATATTTCTCTCATATCTTAAAATTTTAGGGAAGTTATTATAAGCTTTTTCTAGATCTCCATTATTCCTGAAATCACTTCTCACTTTCCTCGAATCAATAGGTTCAGTAGAATATGTTGTAGATACGTATTCTTTGAAAGCATTTTCATAATCACCTTTTAAAAGAAAATGTCCTATAATGTGAGAATTTGGTCTATAATTCCCAAATCTCTGAAGCCCAAAATAGTTTGGAAAACCATAGTTTCTCAGAAATTTAAGATTTTTATCAATATTTTGTTTAAGCTGTTTAACATTATCAAGATTCCTAATTGTTATTGTGAAACTATTGCCTAAATGACTCCCTAATTTAACTGGTTTTTTAGTAGGATAGACATTTCTAATAAATATATCTCTTATTTTTAGATTTTTTAATTGTTCAACGTAATTACCTTTTATAGAAACTTTTTGGACAGAAATAGCTTGTTTATCTTTTAATCCGGAGTAACTAAACAAATTGTATGGGATTTTTAGTGCTTTACTAATCTTTTTAACAGCTTCGAATGTATCTTTATTAACTTTAACTAAATTAAAGGTAGTAAATTTATCCGTTAATTCTTTTGAAAAACTAGGACTTGTATAATCTTCTTTAATATCCAAAATCCTCCCATTTTTTTCTATTTCTTTCACTATAAAATCTTTATAGAGGACTTTATACTCTCCTTTAATTCCATTAATCTTAGAAGTAGCATAAACTTCGATTCCAACAAATTTCTCAACTTCTTTTTCAATATTATTTTTGAAAGAATAAGTAGTACTACTCTTTTCTTGATCCAACAATTTTATTGCCCACATTTTTAATATTATAATAATTTGAGATCTCTTGTGATCTTATCAATTTCTGTTGCTAAATCTGGACCTATACCAACGGAAGTTGTTGTACCAGGAGGTAGTTGAGTAAGACCCGCATCTTTTACAACAAAAAAGGGTACCTTATTGGATTCCAACTTTTTTACAATTTCATTTAATTGTTCTAAGTTATTGATTTTAAGACAAACTTTTTTCTGCCCTGAATTCTTCCAATTCTTCCAAATACCTTTGTTTTGAATACGAACGAGATCTGAAGCTGAAACACTTGCATGACATGATTGAGCACACTTTTTTCCTGTACTCATTTTTAAATCTGTTCTAATTAAAATTACTTGTTTACATTCTTCCACATTAGTTCTATTAAATATTAAGAATATAGTTAATTAAATTTTATTGATTATTATTGAAATTCTACCCGAATAACATTACCAGTTAATTCATAAATCAATTGCTCAAGTTCTTCCTTAGTAAACAAAAGCTTCTCTTTATCATCTTCCCACAACACAGCTCTAAATTGAACATCCCCTGTCGCAAGGAATATTTCATTTAAAGAAACTAATTTATATGGATTGATTAATGCTTCTACTATAGGTCGAGGTTTATCAGTTTTTTCTACTAATATTATCTCGTCAACTTCGTAAGTTTCTTTTATCCAGTTTAAAAAATCAGAAGTTATTTTTAATTTATCTTTTTTCCCTATTACAAAGATTATGAGATCTTCGTAATCAATTGCTTTATAAAATGATAAGTCTTTTAAAAATACGAAATCCTCATTTCCCTCTTCTAATTCTAAAAGATCCTTAGCTAAATCGATCTCGAATTCTGTTATTTCGCCCGCATCAAGCCTAGCTTGACAATTATTACATAAAAAACCAGATTTTATGCAAGTCAAATCTGCGGGAAGAACTTTCATATTACTTAAACTCGGGAGAAAATTTCGATTTTAATAGTACTCTACATAAAAGCTTTAATAGAGCTCTTGTAATTGGGATCTATTAAAAATGTTTAATTAATTTTATGATAAAGATTCTTAATCTGTTCCTTAAAATAAGATCATTTTTGATCCAAGAAATCATTATATCTTTAATAGAAACTATAAAAAGCTATTATATTTTTACTGAAAGAATCCTATCTATTTCATCTTCGATCGTAGATATTTCTTTAATAGCTTCTCTAAATTCTTCCTTAGACACCTTTTCTCTATTCAACAAGGTTTTAGCAATTGCTTTATATTTTTCAATAGTTACAGAATCAGCAAAATTTTTGAGCTTTAAACAAAAGGAATATAGGTAGGAGTAAGTTTCTGCATATTTTGAAAATTCTAAAGACTCTTTTACCATATCTAAATAATATTGTAATCTAAGTCTCCTATCTTTAATTTCATCTCTAAGGGATTTTGCTTCTGTTTGATATTCAATAAATTTTTCATCATCTCGAAGTTTTTCCGAAATGTCAATTAATTTCCTAGAGATTTCATATTTTTTGAGATAATTTTCCTCATCTAAATACTTTTCAGTAAATTCTTTTTTCTCTTCTAAGATATTCTCTCTTAACTGCTCAGAAAGCGCTCCTTTTTGCTCCCATATTGATTTTAAAATAGAACTCTGATTATTAGTTATGGAAGATTCAGAAATTAACTTCTTATTAGATAAAATTAACTTGATGATTTTCAAATCAAACATTTCAAGTTTTTCCGGTTCTTGATCCCAGTTAGTAAACAAATCTTCATGACTCATTATAATATTGATGATTTTAGGGATCAATTTCTGAGTTTCTTTTATATCTTCTCTGTCAATTATAATTACTAAATCAGAAGTTACCTCATTCACTCTTGAAATAAGAACGAAATAATCACCTAATTCAATGGTACTCAATGATTCTGTGCTGCTCTCAGTTAATTCAGACACAAAAGTTTGAAGTGCAGAAAAAAAAGAGCTAAACATCTCCATTTTTTCATCGCTTTGGAAATTCTTGTTATATAACAACTTCTTTGAATTACTCTGGAAAATGTAGAGTGATTGAATCATATTTGGAATTATTTGATTTTAGATTTTAAAATTGTAATATTCCTAATTAAAACCTTTATTTAGATTATCAAAATATCGAAATTTATAATTTTCTTTTTCAAAAAGGGGAAGAAGAATTTCATTATGAGAAAATATGAATTTCTTAAATAAAAAGTATAAAAATTAACTTAAGAATGTAGATTTCATATATTATAATTCTATTATATCGCAGCTTATATTCCTTAGAAGTCTTTCAGCAGTTATTGGATCGGTCTTAAATGTATAAAGAATTTTCTTAGTTCTTAACTTCAATTTAACTTGTTCTTTTAAGCGTTTAACTCTACAATGAACAGCATACTCTGATAACTCTATAAACTTTTCCTCATCAAAAATTTCTCTAGGCATAGAAAATCAACAAAGCTTCGATAATGTAATTGTTAAATAGATCTATTATTTATAGAATTTTAATTTTATCATATTTTACATTATTTTAATCAAAAATTTTATTTTGAATCATGTGTTTTTGAAATTATTCTTATATTTATTATTCCTAAGTTAGATCTTAAGAAGCTAAAACAAAAGGGATACTGAAAAAAAATGCCGATTGATGATCCTGCCAAACGAAGAATTGCCCGATATCACTTATTAGAGAAAAGTGTTTGTCGAAAATGTGGTGCTTTAAACCCTGTTAGAGCAAAGAAATGCAGGCGATGTTTTAGTAAAGATCTAAGACCAAAAAGAAGAGAATTAACTAAATAAAATAAAAGCTTTGATACCATTGATTTTTGAATACCAATCCTAATCCTAAATTATTCAAATTTACAATTTTGTAAATCTTTCTCATAAACATTTTTATAAAATGAAAGAAATAGTATCTTACTTGAAATCTAATTACAAGTTTGTTAAACACTACAATTTGTTAATAAAAAAGGTGAAAATAATATGACATTTGTAATGGTAACCGCTAAATACCCACTTCATCAAGCAGAAAAAATGGGTAAAGCTTTTGTTGAAGGAAAAGCTCCAGAAACAGCAGATTTCGTGAAAAGGTATAATATTTTCGTCGTGGCCGATTTTGATATCAAAATCTATACCATTTATGAGATGCCCAATGATAAGCTTTTTGAAGGTTTAAAATCAATCGCCACTAGATACGCAGGATATAGAGATATTGAAGGTTTTCAGTATAAAATAGAACCCCTAATGACTGCACAAGAAGCGTTACCAATGATAGGACTTGGCTAAAAGCCAAATATAATATATACTTATAAAAATTCTAAATTCTTTTTTTTTCATAATTTGAATTAATTTGTGTTCAATTGATAATATTAAAATATTTCTGGTTATACCATAATTCGTAAACTTTTTTAATTTTATGACTTAGAGATCTATATATATAAAATATTATATAAAAAAATAATTCAATATTAAATTAACAAAAAGTGATAAAAAATGGCACAATTAGGCGGAACACCCGTATTAATAATGAGGGAAGGCACTGAGAGACAAAGAGGCAGAGATGCTATGTCAAACAACATTGCTGCCGCTATAGTAATCGCTGAAGCAGTAAGGACTTCACTTGGACCTCGCGGAATGGATAAAATGCTCGTAGACCAATTTGGGGACGTTGTTATTACCAATGATGGCGCTACAATCCTAAAAGAAATCGACGTGCAACATCCTGCCGCTAAAATGATGGTTGAGGTCGCAAAAACCCAAGATTCTGAAGTGGGAGATGGAACTACAACTTCAGTTATTCTCGCAGGTGAACTCTTAAAAAGAGCCAAAAAACTTTTAGAACAAAAAATCCATCCTACTGTTATAACTGAAGGATTTCGCAAAGCCGCTGATAAAGCTGTTGAAATACTCGAAAGTATCTCAGTTAAAAGCGGTATTGACGACGAACAGGGATTAATGAACGCAGCTATGACATGCATGTCCAGTAAAATTGTTTCCGAATCAAAAGAAAAACTCGCTAAAATTTGTATGGACGCAATTAAAGCTATTGCTGAAAAAGATGACAATGGAAAGTGGGTAGCAGACATCGAAAAAGTTCAAATTCAAAAGAAACAGGGAGAATCTATTGATGATACCAGCTTAATCAAAGGTATTATCTTAGACAAAGAAGTTGTAAGCCCTGGAATGCGTAAAAGCATAAAAGATGCGAAAATTCTACTCTTACAAAGCGCTATTGAAATTGAAAAGACTGAATTCGATAGTAAGCTTCAGATTACCAGCCCCGAACAAATTCAAGAATTTCTTGACGAAGAAGAAAAAATGATAAGGGATATGGTTGAAAAAATAAAAAATTCTGGAGCAAACGTCGTTATCTGCCAAAAAGGAATCGATGACTTGGCTCAACACTTCTTAACGAAAGCCGATATCATGGCGGTAAGACGAGTCAAAAAATCTGATATCGAAAAACTCTCAAAAGCCACTGGTGGAATGATCTACACTAACTTAGATGATATCACTGAAGACAAACTTGGTTGGGCTGGACTAGTTGAAGAACGTAAGATTATGAATGATAGCTGGATCTTCATTGAAGAATGCAAAGATCCTAAATCTGTCGTAATTCTTATAAGAGGTGGCACAGAACTCATAGTCGACGAAGTTGAAAGAGCCATTCATGACGCCCTCTGTGTTGTCAGGGATGTTGTAGAAGATGAAAAAATCGTCGGAGGTGGCGGCGCCCCAGAACTTGAAACCGCTATTCAACTACGAAAATATGCCTCTTCTCTAGGCGGTCGTGAACAACTCGCTGTTGAAATATTCGCCGATTCTCTCGATATTATCCCAAAAACTCTCGCTGAAAATGCTGGCCTAGACCAAATTGATACTCTCATGAAATTAAGAGCCTCTCATCAAAAAGGAAATAAATTCGCCGGACACGACCTTGACACTGGCAATGTCATCGATGATATGAGCTCTGTTGGCGTTGTCGAACCAACCGTAGTCAAAGTTCAAGCTATTAAAAGCTCCACCGAAGCTACCTCCATGATACTTCGCATAGATGACGTGATAGCATCTGCAAAATCAGCTATGCCTCCTGGTGGAATGCCTGGTGGTATGCCTCCTGGAATGGGTGGTGGTATGCCTCCTGGAATGGGTGGTATGGGGATGCCTCCGGATATGTATTAAGATTTTAATCATTCTTTTTAACTTATTTTTTCTTTTTAATTTTCTATTTTAAAGAATTTAAAAATTGATGAATATTATTCATCCCTTTTTTCTTAATGATTATCCTACCTAATGTTTAAGGTATAAAAATTAAGGAGAAAGAAAAGATTTATGATCTAATTGCTAGATTGACAATCTTATTTTTTGAATCATATCTTATAAATTCTAAAAACAAATCATTCAAATAGTGCCCCCAAATCCCATAAGGACCTTCAGATTTCTTCCTATTATAAAGCATCTTGTAGGTCCCAGGGTCCCCAGACTGTTGTTCTTCTTCCTCATAAATTTTTTTATATTCTTCATAAATCCATCGGAATATATCTTTTCGTGAAAATCCACCTTTTTGCTCGCGTTCACGAATTACCTCTACTGAAAGTGGATATGTAATTCGTAATGTTATTTTTTCATCAGGAATTATTATCTCATCTCTTATGCAGTGGATCTCACAAAAAGTAGTAATACCTAAAATTATAAAAAAGTAAGAGAGGAGTAAAAGAAATTACTCCTGAGAAATGCTCTTTGTTTTTTGATAACCTTAAAAAACAAGAAGATGCAAGCAAAAAACTAAAGAAATCCTAAATTCTAATTTTTACCTTTTTTTCTTTAAATATAAACAGGATTATAGAAAAAAAATAAAATCAAATTTAAACAGATAAAAGAGGTATTAAAATGAATCCTTATAGGGTAAAATTCGAAATTGAAATTGATGAGAATCAGGAATGTTCGATTAACATAAAAAGGGCTGATGAGATATCCCAGTATATCGAAAACTTACATGAACTATTACCAGATACATATCCGAATGTCAATCTTCGAAGTAATGGTAATTTCCATAAGCTTAAAAGCGATAATAGAACAGAATTACTGACTGTTTTCGAAGCTCTGCTTGAAGCAATATTTAATGTAGAAATTCATTTAAAGGCGTTTTTAACTTTTTCCGTTAGTAAATTTTGTGGGGTTTTTAATGCTCAAAATTAAAAAAGAGTCATATGTCTAACCTGATAGAATTAGTATTTCTGTTTTTAGTTCTCATTTTAACAGGTCTAAGCATCATATATTTCATGGCTCAGAAAAGAGAGAGTTCACCTATCCTTCTAAAATACTGTATCATGGTTTTTTTAGGGATTTCAGTTATCATATTCATCATAAATTCATTACCCTTTATAACCTCTGTTTCAGAGCCCGAAATTTCTTCTGGAAATGTAATAATTACTAATATCCCGCTTCTCTTACTCTGTTTTTCAACTGCGTTATTCATTTATTCGCTGAATAATTCTGATGATGATGTTGTAGAATTGGATAATCCTTCAGTATTTAAATCTAGAAAAGGTACAATTAAAATCGGCAGAGTAATGAAAGGAGATCATAAGAAACATAAATTTTTTATTTCGCTTAAGGATCTTGAAAAGCATATGTTTATTTGCGGGGCAACAGGTACAGGAAAGACAACATTTTTACAAAATTTTCTCATGAATTTTACAAAGCATCATAAAATTCCTTTTATGCTGGTAGAGTTTAAGGGAGAGTATCATTTTTTACAACGTAAGATCGAGAATTTATTAATCATACGACCAGGAGAGAATTTTTCGATAAATATCTTTAATCCTGGGGATATCGCTCCAGAAGTTCATGCTGAACGCGTCTTTGACATTTTAAAGAGTGGAAAGTTTTTAGATGAAAATGCTGAGTTTTCTCCGCAAATGGAAATGGTTCTCGTTGAAATTCTAACAAAAGTATGTGGGCACAAACAATTTCAAAGTTGGAAAGGATTTTATGATTATTGTAAAGGGTATGCGAAGAATAAAAAAGATGAAATACCAATGCTAAGTCAAACTCTCATTAGTATTACAAATAGGATTAGGCGGTTTTCCTTGGGATCGTTAAAGGCATTATTTGATACAGATCATAAAATTAAAGTTGATAATATCTTCGAGAGAAATATCCTAATTGATTTAAGTTCAATCATACGCTTGGGAGGAGAGAAAGAAGATGCACTTTTCTTTTTGAATATGCTATTAAAATATTTGTGGGATAAAAACCTCACACGCGGAGCGTTTAATTTTAAGGGAATAAAGCATTTAACAATCGTCGAAGATACCCAATACTTTGCCCCAAAAGATATTACACGACAAAACAAGTTGACCACCTATTTAGAAGATATTGCTTTACTTCAAAGAGGAACTGGAGAATGTTTAATTTCCTTAGCGACTCACCCAGATATAAGCCAAGAGATATTAGCAAATTGTGGTGTTTTGGTATGTTTCAAAACTCATATGGAAAAAGAAAACTTGTGTAAATTATTAAATCTTGACACAGAACATGAAGACTACCTCTCAATTTTAGAGGAAGGGCAATGTTTAATTAGAACTAATTCCATCAAAAGACCTTTTCTACTTAACGTTCCCCTTGTTAAAAGACAATGGTTAGAGATATCAGAGATTAACAGAAATAATCAAATAATTTTAGAAAATCTTGAAAATCAAATTTTTGAGAGCTTAAAAGTACCACATTTTAAATTTATAAAAAAAATTAAGGAAAAAAGTGTTAAAAGTATGAAAAGAATAAAAAATAAAGTAAAAGGATTTAAAAAAAACCTCGAAAATAAGTTTAGCAATAAGGAAATTGATTCAATAGATCCATCCGATTTTGACCTCGAGAAAGATGATTTTGAAGAATTTGATGACAATTTCGATGAATCTGAAAAAGAAAGATTTGCATATGAGAAATTGAAAAATTATATAAATGAGCTAGCTGCAAAACAGAAAAAAATCGATTAAATAATAAGCAAATTTGAAAATTGTTCTTAAACCATTAAACTTAGAGAAGTCCTAAATCCAACAAGAATCCAGAAGAAAAACCCTACGCCTATAAATGCCATGAATTTCAATTTAGACTGTAGTATGAATTTATTAAAGAACATTAGATAAATGCCGATGATTATTAAGAGAAGTGAAATTAAGGAGAGGGAATTTATAAAAAAGAAAAAGGATTGTGACCAAATATCTAAGCTATGAACATCATTCAATGAGACAGAGTCGAAATCCTCCATATAACCTAATAATATTGCGGGTTCTGGAAAAATTTCGAACAATTGAAATAAAGAGTTAAGGAGATCTTCCGATAAGAAGGCAAACGCGAGGATAAAGTAGATTGCCATTCCAGCCCTCCCTCTTTTTTTCACCAATTCTTCTTTTCCATGAACTTTTTCATCATATTCTATTTCTCTCGCGTTTATCAACAAGAGGAGGCTTAAGATGAGAAAGAGAGAAAAGAACAAATAATTGGCGTTTTTGAAGAGGACATAAAAAAAGTTGTTAAATCCCTGTAGAAAAGGGATTAGTGGTTCAAAAATTTCACTGAAATCAAATTCTGAGCCAAACATATGTAGGTAGGGTGTTTCAATCGATTATTCTGATAAATGTGATTAGACCATAAGAATATCCGAGATTTCATATTTAAAATCAATGTATTTTAATGAGAATATCAGTTAAAGATTCTTGAAAGGTAAATTCAGTGTCTGAATTCCATGAAAATTCTATAGAAAAACTAAACAAACTCAATATAAAATAATATAAAGAAAAAGGTAAAAAATAAGTGTTTAGATTAAGTTTTAGGTTTTCTTTACTCCTTTGCTTATAAGGATTACTACAATAGATAGAATACCAAGTAGAAAGAATATGTTATAACCTGGAATGGCTCCATCTCCTTCTCCATCACTTTCTCCATAAGTACAATCACCATTATCGCTAAAAGTATTTCTTTGGCAATTTTCTTCAATTATGCATTCAGTATTACCAATTAATGTGTTTCCAGAAATTGTATTATAATCACTCAAAGATAAATAAATCCCATAATAATTGTCATTCGCGGTGTTTCCCGAGATATGGTTGTTATTACTATCTGATGCTAAAGCAATCCCGTACGCATCGTTATACCTTGTGGTGCTTCCCGAAACGATGTTATAATCACTCTCAGATAAACCTATCCCTCCATCATAATTAGAATTTGCGATATTTCCCGAAACGATGTTGTAATCACTGTTGATTAATTTTATCCCCTCATTCCCGTTGTCGTTTGCGGTATTTCCCGAGATGTTGTTATAATCACTAAAAAATAAACATATGCCGTACTCACCGTTGTCGCTTGCGGTGTTTCCTATTAATTGGGAATTATTAACATGCGATAATAGGATTCCCGCATCAGGGTCCCCTCCCGCATTGTAAACTGTACAATTTTCAATCCTAAAGTACACATCGGAGTTTTCAATCAAGATACAGCTTCCCGAACCTCCGCCATTTATAACCAAATCTTCTATGATATAAGGGTTGGAATAGGTACCATTCCCCGTACATAATCCCGCACCTTCAGCAACAGACCAATTAGAACTTGGGTCATTATTATCTATATAAATAGGTCCCGATACTTTTGAGAATTTTAGATTCTCGTTATCTAAGCTAAAATCAACGCCATAGGTCATAGTATTATCGCTATTTCCAATTATGTAATTGAGATTATTGGCTATTATAGGAAAAAAAATATAAAGGATTCCTAAAGTAAACAAAATCACTTTTATTAATTTTAGATTAGATTTCATATTATTTTCGCCAGAACTACATATACAATTTTGTAGAGAAAATATGATGGGAATTATTTAACGTTTTTGTCTATTCCCTATAGAAATTATTGGATTCTCAAATTTCACTGAAATCAAATTCTGAGCCAAACATATGTAGGTAGGGTGTTTCAATCGATTGTTCTGATAAATTTGATTAGACCATAAGAATATCCGAGATTTGATATTTAAATTCAATTATTTAAGTATGTGTTTGTACATAGAGTGAATTGTAAAAGAAACTTGTTGTGACATCATCAGACCTCCCTAATACTGTTACATTATAACTTCCAGGGAGTAGAGCGGAGATATAATTTTGCATATTAACAGCAAATCGTTCTTGAGTCGTAACACCAAACTCCTCAACATAATATTCACTAGTCGTTAAAACGGTGCTGTTAAGAAGGATTATTAATTGAGCGTATGTTCCAAGGGCTGTGGTGATCCTTACATAACAAGTAAATAATATGTGTAAGCTAACGGTTTTAGTATTAATAAATGAAATTTGCATTCCCTCAATGGTTTCATATGTATCAGGTGTGGTGGGGTTTGTTTGGTACTCCTCCGCGTAATATGAATTTATTTCAGTAGTTTCTGCAGGGGAGTCTCCAAACCCTAATAAAGGAGCTAAGATATAATCAAAAAATACATATCCGCCCAAACCAGTACCTATTAATCCCAAAATCAGTCCTAAATAGGCTAAACCTTTTCCATTACCCAAAATTTATCACTTTTTATGGATTAAATAATGATTATTTTATTGAATCAATAATAATTTATTTAAATCTTTTTGATAATGCATAATTAAGAGATTAATTTCGAGTATTACCTTTTAAGGATTAATTTTACTATATAAAAGACCAAATTTATCTAGAAGAGCATTTATTATTGAATTGAGATCGCCATTATACTTCTGAAAACTTTCAACTACTTTATCCCCCGATCCTTAAAACCGTAATCAATGAAATCTTTACTTAATAAATTATTTTTTATGAAAGGTAAATTCAGCATCTGAGTTCGATTAAAATTCCTTTGAGAAGTCGAAAAATCTTAAATTAAATAATAGTGTCAAAGGCTTTTAAGCAGCAAATTATTTTAAATCTACTTTAAATTTAGATTTTAGATCCAACGCGTTTATAAAACCAATCGATATTCCACCTAATATCCTGAAAATTAGGGAATCGGGCCGATTATCCTTAATTTCGTTTGGAGAACGACCAAATTTATCTAGAAGGGCAGTTATTATTGAATTGAGATCGCCATTATACTTCTGATAACTTTCAACTACTGTATCTTTGTAAGCTTTGAATACATCTTCTGATATTTTAAATACTTCTTGAACTTGAGGACCTGTAGCCACACCAAAATGAGCTAAACTTACAGATTTTAGATTTTCAATTTGAGATAACTTCTTAACAGTTTTAGAATAAGATTTGTGATTAAAATATGGAGGATATGCGGCTGGTCGAGAAAATCCTGAACCTAGATGATGCCCCCCAATTGAATCCCCTGGGAATAAATTCATGTTTTTCCTATCCAAAACTGCAATATGCTCGGGAGTATGACCTGGAGTAGTATAAATTTCTAATTTTAAATCATCCAAACTAATAATATCCCCCTCCCCTACATATATCACCCTATTTTTTAGGTTTTTTACTAAATATTCGTGATATTCTACTAAATCTGATTTCTTTTTTGCTAATTCTTTTTCGGGGAGGTTCTGATAAAATTTTGAAACCACGATTTTAGCATCAGGAAATCGAAGGGATAATCTTTTTACACCTCCAATGTGATCTACATGACCATGGGTAGAAAAAATATAATCAAGGTGATCGATACCGATATTTTGAAGATAGTTTAATAAACTATCGGCTTCACTACTTGTTCCCGTGTCAATTAAAGCTGTTTTTCCATTATTTTCAAGTACAAAGAGAGCCATTTGTTCTTTCATATTATAAATTAAACAATCAAACATCCATGTATTTTCATTTATTTTACAGGTTTTTCGAATAAATGGAATTATCATTCACCTTGATTTTTATTTTATAAGTTTCATTTTTTTGAATCAGGAATTAATCCTGATTCTTAGCTCATCGAAAACGCACGTTCCCCAATTTCTATTACCTTTTTCAATTGAATATTTAAACGGTAATTCATTAAAAAATATTCCTATCCCGATGAGATACGATATGTCATTATTGACTATAAGATTAGTTTGATTGACAATCCGCTCAAGATTGTTAAAGAACAATATAAGCTAAATCCTAGAAATATCGAAGTTCAAGAGTAAAATTTTATGAAATTTTTTCATAATAGGTGAATTTGAACCAATTAGGGCTTAGAAAAGTAAATTCAGTGTCTGATTTCAATGATTAAAAATAATCTTTTAGAAAAAAAAATTAGAATTTAAATTTTTTATGTATTTGCTTTAATTCCCTGTTTCTTACTTAGTTAAATATTGAGAAAAAGTAGCTATTATGATAGTATATATTGTAATAATAAATTGTACAGTAATTACAATTATTTTCTCAAAATCGAAAAACCGAAGATTAATGAAAAAGATCCACAAAGCTCCACTTATTACGGCAATTATAATTTGCAATATTTTGTCTTTTTTCCTTTTTAAAATTACGATCTCAATTACCAAAGTAAGTATTATGCTAATTATTATGATCACAATTATAGCCAATCTGGCATATATTGGATCTTCCTCATAAAATAGCGGAAAAAATGACGAAACAGCACCTAATAACGAGATTACATATACGGGGACTAATTCTCCTAATCTTTTAATATTGTCTTCGAATGGCAGATTAATTACACACCTCAAAATATTTTGTTGTGATATAATTTGGAAATAGTCTCAATTAGTTAATTGATAATTAAATTCCCAAAATTGTTTTTCATTTTAATAAATTAAATTTTCTTAATTATACTTTAGAATTGATTCTTATAAAAACCTTACATCTTTATAAAGGAACTTTGATGGTATCCACATAGAGTTTTCATCTCAATCATTAATATCGGGAAATTCCTATTTGTAATAAGAAATTACATCCATAATTATCTCCGATTTTTGATTAGAAGAGGAATTTTGAACCTTGTAAATTCTATTTTGTTCGTTGTATGTTCAATATTTAAAAATAAATATTTGAATCATTATTTTATTCTTAGTATAAGAATATTGGGTGTGGGTGTAGTTGTGTGACTCATTTTAAATTAGTTTCAGGAATTGATTGCGGAGTAGACAAATCTGTGTGTGAAAATGGATATCCTGACAATTGTTTTAATTGTTTGTCGAAAAAATTTAGCGAAGCAAATATTTTAATGGATATTTATGATGTGGTAGAGCAGCAATCTGAGCAAAAAAGAAGAGAGATGCTATATAAGCATATTTGGAGAAAATATCAAGATATTTTAACTATAAGACATGTAATTATCTTATCTAAGGGAGGAGTACCGGCATTCAATATGGCTGTAGGTGATCTACCTATTGATCCTTCGTTGATAGCAGGATTTATTCAAGCAAATGTAGTATTCTCGGGTGAGGAATTAACCTTAATAGATAAAATTAATCCAGAAAAGAATTTTTTTGAGTTTGAGTATAAAAATTTTAATCTTTTGTTAAGGGTTGGTAATTTGTGTACATCATGTTTAATTCTTGACGGGAGAGCTTCTGGTAATTTGAGGGATTTACTATCGAGTTTCACGGAAATTCTTGAGGTGGATTATGAAGATGAATTACAAGAATTTGATAAAACCGGGGATTTAAACATATTAAAACCTGTAAAAAGTTTAGTGGAAAAAATATTTGAAATAACTATGATATATCCGCTTACTATATCTACTCAAATTCCCCCTAATATATATGAAAATTTTACACCTATTCAAAAAGCCGTGTATGAAACTTGTAAAGATCTGTTAAAAGAGGAGGATTATTTTTTCATCTTAAATCTTATTAATACAACATCAAAATTATTAGGTGTGATATCGAAAGAAGAGATTCTCTGGAATATTTACCAATTTTTAAGAGAAAATGTTATTATTTGGGCAGATCTTGAATTTCAAAGGAAAGAGTTAGAATCAAAAGAAGAAGATATACAAAAAAGAGAATATGTCATTCAAAAAATCATGGAGATAAAAGATTTGGATGACATTATTTTTGAATGTCAAGATATGAATGAAGATGCTGCAATGAAAAAAATCAAATCTTTATTTAAAAAAGGAGAAATTGCTGAAAAAGATGCTGCTTATCAAGAAGCGTTAAATGAATATCAAAAAGCACTCACATATGCAAAAGAATTCAACATGGAAACGATAATTGGCAAAATTTCGTTTAAGATTTTAGAGATCATAAAATTAAATAAAGAAGTTGAATTAAAATTTGCTTTAGAACATGCATCCAAATCAGAAAAGAGGAAGGATTATGTATCTGCATTGAAATACTTATTTCAAATAAAAGGAAACTTATCCAGCGAAAATGAGGATGATAAGCGAGATAAACAACTTCAGAGAATAAATTCTCGTATTAAAAAACTCCAAAATTATTTCATAATAAGCGAATATGATTAAAAGAACTCTATGAGCCAACTGCGCTTAAAGTAGTAAAAATAATCCTATATTATTCGAGGTAATTGATGGAAACTTGGTGTGAAGATATGGTAAAAAAAAAATTAATACTAAACTAAAATACTACCGTTGTTTAGAATTTTCTTCCCATCGATTTCAATTGTAACATCTTTCATTACACCATCATGATGAATGTTACTATATGTTTGTCCTCCAATATTAATATTTTTTCCAATAGCTAAATGTGCTGTGCCTATCATCATTTTATCTCCTACAGTCCCAGATGGCTTTTTCATTGTATGATTTGTTCCAATACCTAGTTCTGCGATATTAGATGCGTTATTATCAGCAGCTTTTATTATAGCTTTTATTTTATCAGCCTCCTCAGCGCCCTCAATTTTCACAGCACGACCATTTTCTACCAATATTTCTACAGGTGTTTTAATTGCACCGACTTTTTCAAAAAAGACATCTATGATCCAGATTCCTTGAGTTGTCCCTTCTACGGGGGCTATAGCTGCCTCAGCATATTCAGGGACAGCACCCCACGCTCCGGGTACGGCATGTCTTACTCTAAGAGGAGCTGATATTCTATCCTTAATAGATAATATAATGTTGGTTCCGATTTTTGTTGTGATTTTTGCTTCTTCCCCATTAGTCAGTATATCAGCCAATTTCTCTGTTAATTCTGTAATTTTATAAATATCTTCCTTGGTAATGTCAGGTTTAATATAAGGAACTCCACCTACTCTTACTCCCACGTCAGTTGCAGCCCTTCTTGCATTCATATGAAGAAATAATTGAATCGTGCTAGAGGGAAGAACGCCCATTACTACGTCTGAGTTTAGCATTTGTTTGCTTACTTCTTCAGGAGGTTCTATCTGAATATCCTTATTATCTACCTGAGTAAGTGTAACTTGAGCACCTAACGCTTCAGCTTCTTCTGCTAAAAGATTTGCATTTCTATCAAAGCCCTGAGCAAAAATGATTAACACTTTTTCTTTTGGCTTTATTCCCATACAGGTCTCTACAATAACTCGAGCTCCGTTTCTATAATCAAGTTTTTTGCTCATTTTCTCTCAATTTTTAACTTTCTTTCGATTTATTAACTTAAAATCTATGAATTTGTTTCCATTAGATTTTTACTATAAATCATTATATCGATAAATTCTTAAATATTTTGATTTATACAAAAAAATGATTAAAATAATTTTCTTAATATAGTATTTCTACTTCAAAATCCTCTTTTTTCTGATTAAATAATTTCCAATAATTCTCTGCGATAGCATATGGATTGTATTTCTCATCTTCTGGTTTAATAAGTCCACAAATAATAACTGAAGCAACGTGGATATTCTGTGGAGTTAATTCTGCTGCTAATGTTTTTACTAAATTAATAAGTGCACCTTTGCTGATTGAGAGAGAAGCAAATTCTTTATGAGGTTCGATACCTAGATGTCCTCCAGTAACAAGAATGGTACCTTTCTTATTTGCTTTCATTGCCGGGAGAACCTCTTGAACTGCTGTTAAAAGTCCTGCTACATTCACTTTGAAATCAGTGACCAAAGATTCAAATCGTTCTTCAAGAATATTTCTCATTTTTAAACGAGCAGCGTTATAGATTAATATATCTGTATTTCCTACTGTTTCTTTTAATTTTTTAAAGCAATTTTTTAAAGAATCTTCTTTACTTGCATCTCCCACAAAATAATAAGCGTTAATATCATCTTTTTTTAATTCTACTAGGAGTTTGCGTAATTTTTCCTCATTGCGTGAAATCATAGCTATTGTAAAACCTTCTTTACCAAATCGTCTTGCAATACCCATCCCATTACCCGGTCCCATTCCTACAATGGTTATAATTTTTTTCTGTTCCATCAATTCTCATCTATTTACAAAATTTAATATAAAACTGTGAAGCATCTATTTTAATCATAACTGATAACTATTTTTTTTCAAAAAATGTTGAATAATAAAGTTTAACGTCTGATAAACAATTCTATTGTACAATATTCCTTAAAACCCATCCGTTTATACATATTTAAACCCATCTCAGTTGAGTGAAGTATTGCAGTCTCATATCCTAATTTCTTAGCCTCATTTAGGGGAGCAAGAGTTAGTGCAGTACCAATCCCTTTACTACGTGCTTCTTCTAATGTAGTTACCAAATGAATACCTGCAACACCTGCTTTATACAAAACTAATGAAGAGGCGACAGGATTTCCATCATAATATGCTAAGAATGCACTTGCAGAAGTTTTATCATTCAAAATTATATCTGAGAAAGCCTTGTAAAAAAAATCTGATTGAACTTCTTTTGGAAACCCAAAACCCATTAGAATTATATCATTCCATACTTTCAAAGTTTCTATATTTTCAATCTTTATTATCTTTACTTTATTTACAATTTCTCTTTCTTGGTTCAAAATTTTTAGGTTGTAAGCCATTCCCTGAAGCTTGTCAAGGATAAATCCATTTTTGATTAAGAACTCTCCCATTTTTTTTGGAGTGCTTGATGGACCAATCACCCAAAGAAAGGGAACTTTTCTCTTTTTAAAAAAAGTAATATTTTCCTTTATTATTTTTCTGGCATTTTCAGACGATACATGAATATCTGTTACCCCATTAAAGAAAAAAAATGAGATACCAGTTGAGAATCTGGAGAACTCCTCATTTTCTTCATATTGAGTATCTTTGAGCTCAATATTTACCATAGATCTAAAAAATTCATAAAGATTGAACTCGATTGCATGCTCAATTTGAGATTGATCTGGGTTTTTAAGGATATTTATAAAATGATTCACTTCTGAAGTTTTGATAATAATATTACTAAACCATAGATATAAAAAAGTTATATCGTTAAATTAATAGTTTGGTTTTTTCCAATTACGCCCTGATCGACTGGTAATATCACTCCAAACATCTATCTTTTCTTCTTCTGAAAGATTCCAAGCACCAAAACAATTTTCTAATTTAACTTTTTGAATTTTAAGCAACCTTAAGAATAATTCTGAGAAACTTTCATCCTCTTTTTTAATTTTTAAGAGTTTATTATACACATCCTCAGTTATACTGATATTTTTTGAGGTCATATGTATACATATATACACACATTTAAAAATGATAAATAGAACGGAAAGTTAAATTCTGAGTGTGATTCAATGATAATTGCTTTGAAAGAAATGAAAGAAATAAATAAAATCTAAATAGCATTCTTTTTTTTTCTTTTTATTAATTTTAAGATTTAATTCATATGATAGAAAGTAAAGACTCCCAAAGGCAAAAATTGTTAAGTGCTACAGATACTACAAGAGTTAAAGTTCGGTTTAATGATACAGACTCGATGGGTGTAGTTCATTTTAAAAATTACATGGTATATTTCGACGATGGATTTGTAAGTTTCATGAATTCAATTAAAAATAAACGGAATATTGAGGAAATGATTCATGAGGGTTTAGCATGTGGAGTAAAACATGTTGATATTACATATGAAGGCTCCGCAAAATTTGGAGATTATATAATTGTGAAAACTAGAATAAAAAATATTGGAAATAAGTCAATTAAATTCATCCATGAACTATATAAGGAATCAGATAACACATTATTAGCCAAAATAGAAGCAGTACGATTTGTTCTAAATTTAAAAACAAATGAATTAATGGATATCATGGATTTTCTTGAATACTATTTACAATAATTTATTTCTTTGTCTTCGATGATTATTATTCATCATTAATAATGGCAATAATTATTAAAACTAAAATATTTTTGAACTTAATTTTAAGGAGCATGAAATATGACAAAACATTACAAAATTCCTTGGGCGGCATGGAGAGAGCCAAAATACCTAGAAATAGACTTTCCTGATTCGTGGGATGTGTCTAATTTAAGAATGGAGGGAGCAGATTATCCAGAAGTTACTAGTCAGGAGATTAAGAAGTCAATCCTGAATCCAATCGGTACTCCAAAGTTATCTGATATTGCGAAAGGGAAAAAAAATGCAGTAATTGTAGTAGATGATATGACTAGAACTACTCAAGCTTCAAAAATACTTCCGGCTGTTTTTGAAGAAATAGGGAAAGCAAACATAACAAATGAAAAAATAACAATCATATTAGCGATTGGAGCCCACAGACCAATGAATAAGAATGATTGCATTTTGAAATTAGGAGAATTTATCGCAAACACCTATAATGTTGAAAATCATCACCCTTATGAAAATTTAGTTTCTCTAGGAGAATCAAAAATTGGAACTCCTATTGAAGTAAATAAAACTTATCATGAAGCAGAACTTAAAATTGCAATTGGTGGAGTAATTCCACATCCTTTAGCTGGATATGGCGGAGGAGCTAAAATTGTTTTACCAGGAGTATGTGGAATCCGTACACTTGAAGCCAATCATTCTGCTAATGGAGCAGGAATTGGTAGAATAACAGATGTTAGAAAAGATATTGAAGATATAGCTAGTATAGTAGGTTTGGACTTCTCTATAAATGCAGTTTTGAATGAAATTGGTGATACAACAAAGATTTTCGCAGGTCATTATCTAGACGCTCATAGAAAAGCTATAGAATTTGCTCAAAAAGCATATAGTACGAAAGTGGTTAATGCAAACGATGTGTGCTTTTTCAATTGCTATCCAGAAGATTCTGAACTGAATCAGTCAGGTAAGGGATTTAATTTCATAAGCTCGGGTCCAAACAACATGTTAACCCTAAGCAGTTCAATAGTATTAATGTCGCCTTCATACGAAGGAAGGGGATTTCATAGTTTAATTGGTGAAACAGGATCAAAACTTTATAGTAACTATGGAGATTCTGATGTTTGGAAAGCAGCAATGAGTACTAGAGCAGTATTTTTCTTCTCCCCTAATATAAGTAAACCAGATCTTAATCATTTTTTCCCAGAAGATGTTTGGTTAATTAAAGATTGGCGTAATTTGATTAATCATCTAGAACAAATTCATGGCAAATCTCCGAAAGCGGCAGTGGTTCCCACAAGCATTCAATTAATAGAAAGAATTAAAACTTAAAGATGATTTAAATTGCTAATTTCTGAAACTGTAAATATCGAATGGAGCTGTGAATGGGTATGATTTTGAACCAGTTGAAAGTGAGTGGGAGATTCAGAACTAATTGTTATCTTTATGGGGATGAGACTACAAAAGAGATTGGTATTATTGATCCCGGGATTGATTCAAATGCAGTTAAAGCCGTAATAAAAGAAGAAGGCTATAAACCGATTTATTTAATAGCTACGCATCCTCACCATGATCATATTCAATGTGCCACTGAGATCATGAGTTATTATAATATTCCATTATTGATCAATAGTTTTGGGAAAGGAAAACTCGACAATATAAATTTCATAAGAGAAAATGATGTAATAGAGATCGGTAAAGAGAAATTATATGTAATTGAAACACCAGGCCACACTAATAATGACATAGTGCTTATAGATTATAAAAACATGCTTATTTTTACCGGGGATACACTATTGAGAGGTAGACTCCCAAGACAGCTTGTAAATTATCATAATTTGATGGCTAGTATTAAAAAAATATTATACTATCCTAAAATTTCAGATGAGTTTAGGATTTTTCCAGGTCATGGTGGTTATTCTACAATTGGTGAAGAAAAGTTGAATTACTGAAAGAGGTTAAGACATTGATAGAATACAATATGATGGATAAAGAGTTATTCTTATGCAAATGTATGCATGGCGGCCCAGTATTTGGAAAGGATCTCGGGAATACAGTTCCAGAGGTGTCAGAGGAGATCGTTAAGCAAATTTTATATACCGCAATTGAAAAATATGGTTCGTGTGCAGTTCTAGCAATTGATACAGATCTTTACAATGCTGTGGTTGGATTATTGTTTTTTTATCCTAAGGTTTTTTATGATTTTTTTAATGGGGCACATCCATGTATTCAAGATCCGAAAGAACTTAATAAAATTCAACCTGTTGCGGGAAAACTCAGTTCTGCACCATCTTTTGAGGAATTAGAAGACAAAGATAAGATATTATCTATTGAATGTATGCAGGTCGTAAGTAAATCAAGCAAAAAAAAGATAAATTTTGATGAAGATTCTTTAAACAAAAGAGAATCAATCGAATATATACCATATACTAGTAGAGGGATTGGGGATGGAATGCTTACTAAACTTATCTCGTGGGCACGAAATTTTGGATGGAAAAAAATCCAATCAACTGCAATTCCCGATGTGAAGCCCTTAAAATTATGGTGGGGAAACCAATCAATGAATGGATTTCTTAAAAAAGGATTTACAGTTATTAATGGTTCAGAAGAATTTCATGAACAAGTTCTCGAAGCAGTTACTAATATGAAAAAAGGTTTACACGGAAAAAAAATTCAAAAAATGTGGAAAGATTACGAGAGTTTATCAGATAAAGACTTAGCTACTACTTATCAAGTGGAGCTTGCTCTTTAATAATTTAACTAATTAATTGTATTTTATTGCTTTTAAGTTACTTAT
>Ga0209427_10001576_pt1 | contig 26440 bp, 24 predicted proteins | sample DeeMarSWOR136_30_FD_187465 | JGI IMG/M metagenome (GOLD analysis project Ga0209427, IMG submission 187465) | Marine sediment microbial communities from White Oak River estuary, North Carolina - WOR-1-36_30 (SPAdes) (version 2) | ecosystem: Environmental > Aquatic > Marine > Intertidal zone >...
ATCATATTGCTGGGGTCATTCCAACCCCAAAACCTTCTTAGAACCCAAGGAACAGTTATCCGATCCCAAATCGCCTTTTGTGTGGGATAATCCTTATGTAGTCCATCAACTGGTTCCGTCATGTCCAAAAGAACTGCCCTGCCTCCCTCTTTTAAGACCCTTAACATCTCTTTGTAGGTTGATTGAGGATCCTCTATGCCCCCTATACCACATATACATATCACAGCATCGAACATGCTCTCTTCAAAGACCGTGAAGCATTCCTCCTTCTCTCCTCGCCTCAGATCCATTGCATCCCCACGAACCAAACTAATCTGTTCTCCAAGTCCTAACTTTTCAATGAGCTCTCTCCCAACCTGGAGCATCTCCTCGTTGAAGTCAATTCCTGTTATATGAACTCCACGAAGTCCCTGAACTTTCCATACCTTAAGATATTCAATGGGAGAGAGGCCTATTCCAGTGCAAATGTCTAATACCTTATCTCCGCTTTTAACATCGGCTAGCCAGGCAACCTCCTGTCTCCACTCCGTATCTCTAAAGCGTGTTGTTAAATGGTGCAGGATGCGGTAGTGTCTTGCTCTCCGTCGATATATTTTTTCAACGCCTTCGACACTTAAAAGAGGGTCTTTCTTCCTATCTTCTATTTTTTTCACAATTACTCTCTTCCTTGATCCTGCGAGGGATGAAGTGTATATCCAGCGCTGCCTTATCCTTTAAGGCACATTCCTTAGGGTTAGTTCTTTTTTACTACTGTGAACATTTAATGGTTTTCAGAGCACCGCATCATCATTGCGGTGAACGGGAACTCCGAGTGGAACGAGTGTGAGGTATTGGCTCCAAAAATATTTTTAGCAATCAATGATTTCTATTGACACTGGTTCTCTTAAAGGATAAAAAAATACACACAACAGAACTCACTTTCAAATAGTGAGAATATAGGGTAGTGATGGTTGTGTGTCAAGTATAAAATTGATTCTGGAATCCCTCTAAAATCATAGAGAGAAATTACCTAGTACTTGAGAAGTTAAGAAAAAAGGTAAATAAAAAGGGTTCCTCCAATGTGGTGTAAAACTTACATTGTAACTATGTTCTATTAGAGTACATCTTTCAGAGAAACCAGATGGAGAGGAGGAATTGAGCACTATGGATAATAAGCTACTAGTTATAGGTTTAGATGGTGGAACGTTTGATCTGCTTCTTCCCTGGATGAAAGAAGGGGTATTGCCTAACTTAAAAAAAATAGGTGAGGAAGGGGCTTCTGGTACCTTAAAATCCGTACTACCTCCCATCACCGGTCCAGCTTGGGCATCCTTTTTTACTGGGAAAAATCCTGGTAAACATGGAATTTTCGAATTTCTAGTGAAAAAGGATGGGAGCTATGAGGAAGTTCCAGCCAACTCTACTTTCTGCAAAAGCACGACCCTCTGGGAACTTTTGGGAAGGGGGAAAAAAAGTATTGCGGTTCTCAATGTGCCCATGACCTATCCCCCCCAGAAAGTGAATGGGATTATGATTTGTGGGTTTTTGAGTTCCACAAAAAAGAGGGATTTTGTTTATCCTCCTCAGTTCCTCAACGAGATAGAGAACAAGTTTGGACCTTACTATATCTTTGGTAGAGCACTAGATACCGCAACACCCCTCTCTGATAAACACATAGAGGCCTTAATTGGAGATTGCCAGAGGATGTCAGAATACAAATTTAAAGTCGCTCATTACCTGATGGAAAAAGACGACTATGATGTTATTATATTCCATGAGTGGGGAACTGATCGGATTCAGCATTGGCTTTGGCATATCATCGACAAATCCCACCCCAGATATGAAAAACGCCTTGAGCAAAAGTTTTATAGGAGAATCCTTGATTTTTATCATTACCTAGATGAACAGATTGGTAAAACCATCCAGTTGGCTGGCCCCCAATTTTCAGTTTTTATCATGTCAGATCACGGATTCTGTCCGGTGGTCAGATCAATTGATTTAAACGTATGGCTATTGCAGGAAGGGTATATCCAGATAAAAAAATCTATTTCCTCACAATTGAAGTATTTTTTGTGGAAACATGGGATCACCTTCCAGAAATTATACTCCTTTTTGGGGAAAATGGTTAAATACGGATTGAAGCCAAAGATGCTTAATCCTCGTGATGCTCTTAATCTTTTGAGGATAGGAAGTCGCCAACCTCTATTGTCGCTAAATGATGTTGATTGGACTAAAACAAAGGCGTATGCAAAAACCAGTAATATAGGGCAGATTGTTATAAATCTAAAAGGAAGGGAGCCCCATGGAGTGGTAAACCCGGGCAGCGAGTATTGTCTTTTACGTGATGAGATAGTAGCAAAACTCAAAAATCTCTATGATCCCCAAAAAGGCAGGCGAATCAATGGGCAGGTTTATACTAAAGAAGAATCATACCGAGGCGAATTTAGTTTCAATGCACCGGATATCACCTATCTGCCGCAATTAGACCGCTATCAAGCAGGAAACGTTATAGGATTCGGATCCACTACCCCTTTTATTGATTTTACCGGTGTATTTGCCTCCCACAATATGGATGGGATTTTCATGGCTAAAGGCGCAAACATAAAAAGAGGAGAGGTGATTGGTGGAGCCACTATCATGGATCTGGCTCCTACGATACTCTACCTCGTGGGACTTAAGGTACCAGATGATATGGATGGGAAAGTATTGACAGAAATATTTTATCCTGAGTTTTTGAAAAACAATCCTATTGAGTACTATACCCCCGGTGAAGGTGCAGAGAGGAAAATTGATAGTGCATCTTCAGAAGAGGAAGAGGAGATTATCCAGAAATTAAAAAGTTTAGGCTACTACTAAGAAAGGATTGTGACTTAAGGTTATAAATAACCAAAAGATACAAGATGCAGGATGCAGTACGAGCCAGGAGTCAAGGTACAGGGTCCAAAGAAAAGGGATCAGGGGTTAGGGCAATGAATCCTTGATAACCGATAAATGTCAACTGATAACGGACAACTAGCAGCTGACTACTTACTTCTGAATTTTTTCATCCTGTATCATGAATCATATATCGTAGATAGGCTAAAATACCAATGAACATCAAAGGATTCAATAAACCCTCAGTACACATTGTAATGCTCATTCTGATAGTTTTTATTTTTTATGCTCACACCTTTGATTCGGGTTTCATGTTTGATGATTATGCCCAACAGGAGATGCTCAAGCTGATTAGAAATAATCAGAGAGAAATGAATATATTTAATTTCATTACCACTCCGGAGGAGGTAAACTACTATACTGAAATGACGGTTATTCCCTGGTGGACCAGTCCAAATTGGCGTGTGAAGTATTTTCGACCTGTGGCTACCTTTATCCATCTAATTGACTATAGCTTGTGGGGAAGCAATCCTCTTCCCTATCATATACATAATGTCATCTGGTATTCTATTCTGGTTATTTTGATCTACGTGTTCTATTACCTTTTCTGCAATCATTTTGCTATGGCATTCTGTGGGGCGCTGGTGTTTGCTCTGGAGCCTTGTCACTACATGACAGTACGCTGGCTTGCCTCCCGAAACGATATTATTTGCGCCACCTTCTTAGTATCAAGCTTCATCTGTTACCTGCGCTTCAGCGAGTATGAAAAACCTTTATATGGTTTTCTATCCATTTTTTCTTATCTCCTGGCTCTCTTAACCAAGGAAATTGCTTTTCTCTTCCCTGTGTTGATCGTTTTTTATGATTGGATACGATACAAGAGATTCAAAGAGATGGTGAGGTGCCAATGGAAGGTATATCTTTCCCTAATTATCATAAATAGTATCTACTTTGCTTTCTACCGTGCCTATGATTATGGAAGCTACTGGTATGGGGAGACTTCATTGAGGGATTATCTCCTTGAATTCTTAAAAGCAGCCAGCCTTTATCTCATATCCCTTTTCTATGGTGGCGTTATTGCCGCTCTAAGTCCTGATATCTTTTCCAGATACTGGCTTATTATTACTGTGCTTCTCCTGTTTCTGTTTTATATAGGATATTTCATTTGGAAACAGAGGGGGCGGCATCCTGAAATTAGCTTATTCACATTGTGGGTATTTCTTCTGCTCCCCTTTATTATAGTACCCCCTATCAATGATCGACTTTTACTCATCCCCTCTATAGGATATGCCTATCTTGTTGCACTAGCGATTTTTAAGTTAGGGAAAAAGGGAATTGCCCTCTTTTTTATTGCTACTGGCTTGCTCTTTCCACCGATTACAAATATTATACAAGCCCATGTATATGATGAAGCAGTACAGTCAAATTATGAGCGTCTCTATAGTGCGCTTGATGAAATTGTCACCCATAAGACTTCTCAAAATAGGCTGTTTTTAATAAACTTTCCTAGGGTCGGTCTCGCAGGGGAGAATTACATGTACCTCGCCTTATACTTAAACCTCTCCTATCACTATCCCCAATGGAAAGTTCCTCTCTATCCCCTTTCAGTCTTTGATGACAAAGTTTCAATAGAGCTACTGGATGACCACCACATGAAGATTTTTCACCCCACACGATTTTATTTTGAAACCAACACGGAAAAACTCTTTTCTCTTGACCGTACCTTTTCACAGGGAGAAACATTCATACTTCCTGATCTGAGGATAACCATAGACGAAATGGAGGGAGAGAGGGTTAAATCTATAGAAGTTAAATTTGCTGAATCGATAGATTACCCCTTTTACTATTTTCTATATTTTGATGAAGGGAGATGGCAAAGATGGTATCCCCGGAAGAGAGAAAATCCCTTTAAAAACTGATAATTTGTATTGACAATCCTGCTCGTTATGATAGCCTTTATTTTATCAATCAAAAATAAATAATTAACCGAACATTGCATTGTTAAGGGTTCATTCACCATGGGAAAAGTCCTAAGCCTCTTAATACGTAGATGGGTAATTTTATTTATCCTAGTTTTTAGTACTTCTCTAACCTTTGCTCTTGAGACAGAGGCATTAATTCCTCGGGTAGAAATTCTCACCTCGGGTATGACTCGTACCGTGGAAATAACTCAGAATTACGATTTTCCCCAGGATTTCAGTCATTTTCTGATATTGGTTGTAGGATATGGAGGGGTAAGTATAACCTTGAGGAAAATTGATACAGAAGGTGATTTTCTCATTCTGTCTGGGTTGGGGACATCCTCTGCAGGAGTAACACCTGTTTTTAAATTCGGAATAAGTAAAGTTACCTTAGCAGAGGCAGTGGAGATTGGAGATGAGAATTCACCCTATGGGTTATTATGGATGTTATGTTGGGTAGGCTCACCCGTAAATGACCCTCCCTACCATTATACTCTGGTACTCTCATTCTAAATAAACTCTAGTTGTGCTTAAATAGTACTTCCCTCGATAACCCCGCCTGTGTCATAATTGTCGAAAGTTACTTGAAAAATTCTTGTAAATTGGTTATCATCCTCTTCTGGGGAAAGGGCTTAATGTATGATTCTTAGCGTCAGAAATGTAGTGAAAATCTATGAGTTGGGTAGTATTAAAGTTCCGGCTTTAAGGGGTGTGTCCCTGGAGGTTGAGAAAGGTTCATTTGTGTCTATCATGGGCCCTTCTGGTTCAGGAAAGTCTACCTTGATGAATATTATTGGTTGTTTAGATAAACCTACTGAAGGCAGAGTAGAGATTGAGGGAATAGAAACCACTAAAATGGACCGTTCTGAGTTGGCTTATGTGAGAAACAAGAAGATAGGATTTGTATTTCAAAGTTTTAATCTACTTCCCAGAGCGAGTGCCTTAGCCAATGTGATGCTCCCCTTTCTCTATAGTGACCAGCCTAAGAACCATCATAGAGATAAGGCATTGAAGTTATTAAGATCCGTTGGATTGGAAAATCGGATCATGCACAAACCAAATGAGCTCTCGGGGGGACAGAAACAGAGGGTTGCCATTGCTCGTGCCTTGGTGAATGATCCGGCAATCATCTTAGCAGATGAACCCACAGGAAATATAGATTCTCGCTCTGGGCTGGAGATTATGGCTCTACTTCAACAATTGAATGACAAAGGAATGACCATACTCATGGTAACCCATGATCACTCTATTGCCCAACACTCCCGAAGGATTATTCATCTTAGTGATGGTAGAATCATTCGGGAGGAAATAGTGAAAGAAAGAAAATGTGCCCTCAAGGAGCTTGAGAAACAATCTACTCTGGAAAGGGAAGAGATGTCATGACATTGCATGAAATCACTCACCTATCTCTAGAGGGGCTAAGAGCAAATAGGCTGAGATCCTTACTTACTGTTTTAGGAGTCATTATCGGTGTCTCAGCTATAGTGCTGCTCATTTCTCTCTCGCTAGAAGTAAGAAGCCAAATTACGGGAACTATCAAATCTCTTGGTTCTAACATCTATGTGGTTTCTCCTGCCAATCCACAAAGCTACAATGTTCAATTCGTTACTAGCAAATTGAGGCCCAAGCATGCTAAAGAGATTGCCCAAAAAAACAGTTATAATGTTGCCGTTACACCGGCCATTTTTAGAACTACCATAGTGAAATATGGCAAAAGAACTCGAAGTACCACTGTTATCACTGGCACCTCGCCTAATCTACCCTATGTGAGGGATTGGAAAGTGGTGAGAGGACGTTTTTTAGAAAAGAGTGATCTCGTTTCCAATCGAAAGGTCTGTGTTATTGGTGAAGCGGTTAACAGAGATTTATTTAGAGGTGTTGATGCCATTGGTAGAACCCTAGTCATTAATGGTAGAAATTTCAAAATCATCGGAATCATGGAAAGAAAAGGTTTGTTTTTCAACGTAAATTTAGATGATCAAGCATTCATCCCAATAACCACTGTCCAAAAATTTTTCAATACAGATGAACTCAATTTCATTACGGTCAAGGTTTCAAATGCAAAGCATATAGAACCCTCCATGGATGAAACCAGAAAAATTCTCGCAAAACATCTTGATGAAAATGATTTCCACGTCCAAAGCCAGGGACAAACCTTAGACGTTTTTTATCAAATTACTTCAATCCTTACCATCATGCTGGGGGCTATAGCAGCTATCTCTTTGGTGGTGGGAGGGATTGGTATTATGAATATCATGACGGTGGCTGTTACCGAGAGAACTAAGGAAATTGGTATCCGTAAAGCAGTAGGTGCCAAAGATAGCGATATCTTATTCCAGTTTTTAGCAGAAGCCATTATTATCTCACTTATGGGGGGATTAGTCGGAATCGCAGTGTCCTATGTAGCAGCGTATCTTATCTCCTCACTCTTCCCTACGTTTCACTTTAGTATTTCGTATCTCGCAGTGATGGTAGCTATGCTTTTTGCCTTTTCAATGGGAACTTTTTTTGGCGTATATCCTGCATATAAAGCAGCAAACCTTGATCCAATTACAGCTCTGCATTATGAATGAAAAATATGGTAACGTGTTTTTTTATCGTATTTAATCACACCTCTAAAGGTAGCTTGAAAAGCAAAAACACCACTCTACGGAAAATCTACGTCCTAATTTAATTGAGAAGGTGCCATGAAGAAAATTAATAAAAAGATTATAAGCGTTGTCTTCATCCTCATGCTTTTAGCTGTTTTCTTCTCCAAGTATTTATTTCAAGAGAAGGTTAGGGTGAAAACTGCTGAGGCATCTTTGAGGGATATTACTCAGAGCATTTCTTATTCAGGCTCTATCGTATCACGCACTCGAGTTAGAATAGGTTCAGAAATTCCTGGTCGGGTATCTGCTGTATTTTTTGAGGAGTTAGATGATGTGACTGAAGGTCAGGTGCTGGTTAAGCTAGAAGATGCTGAAAACAAGGCTCAGCTTAATCAAGCAAAAGAGGCACTTAACCAAGCAGAGATCAACTTGGTAAACGGGGGGAGGAATTTAAACAGGGTTAAGGAACTTTATAAAAAAGGTTTTGCTTCTAAAGAACAGTTGGATAGCGCCCAGCAGGCCTTTGATGTGGCTGAGGCTTTGGTGAAGCAAAGCCAGTCTAACTATGAAGTGATACGTGCCCGGCTAGGGCATACTTCTATCAGAGCCCCCATCAGTGGTACTATTATCAGTAAAAGTGTAACCGTAGGAGAAATCGTTGTTGGACCCTTGGCGGGAGGAAGCCTCACTGTACCTACAGCTATGGCTGAGATTGCTGATCTAAGTGATCTTGAAATCCACGTTGATGTTGATGAGGTGGACATTGGGAAAGTGAAAGTAGGTCAGGAGGCAACCATTTCAATCGATGCGTTTCCTGGTAAAACATTTAAGGGAGTTGTCAAGGAAATCGCTCTCATGACTTCCGGTAGGAGAGAAATAGGAATTACCTACCGAGTCAAAGTTCATATTAAGAATCCTGAAAAGATACTCAAGTTGGGGATGACAGCTAATGTAGATTTCTTGATAAGAAGTAAACAGCAGGTGCTCTCGGTGCCAAAAAGTGCAGTTTTAGCCCAAGGAGGAAAACAATTCGTTTTTATAATTAATGATCAAAAGGTGAATAGAAGAGAGATTGTGACAGGCATTGAAGGTGAGGAATTTATGGGTGTTGCTTCTGGATTGCAGCGAGGCGAGAGAGTTGTAGTAGGGATTAAGACTGAAACTGGTGAAGGTGGGGGGGGATTACCCTTTGGTCAAGAGATCATCCCAGATGATATCTTGAAACTAAAAAATGGACAATCTGTGGTCATCATACCTTAGGCTCTGACGAAGTGTTTCTATAACTTTAGGTATGACACTTTTACAGAGTCTCTTGAAATTCTATCTCATAGGTTTGCAATGTTGTTCCTATCACTTTATCTAAATTGTTTAGTGAATTGATATAGTCTACAACAGCGTTGGTTTCTCTGGATTGTGTAACTGCTAGTTCTTCTTGAACTCGCAATACATCCACACTGGTAGACATTCCGAGAGTCATTCTCTCTTCTTCTTTCTCTAAATTCTTTTCAGCCAATCGTCTTGCCTCTTGGGTTGCACTTATCCGCTTATAGCTTGATTCAATTTCCCTTAAGGCTTCCCTGATTTCAAGCTCTATCTTTTTTTCTAAGCTTTTAATAAATGTTTCTGCCTTCTCTATCTCCAGCCTGCTCTTTTGATAGTTACTCTTTGCCCAACGGTTTCCTAAAGGTATTTCCATTTTAAATCCTACCAACCAGGAGTAATCTCCTCCCATATCTAATCCATGTACACTTTCATCATGGTGACCTTTGGTTGCATTAATACCGTAACTTGCGTGGATGTCAAAGAGGGGAAGCATCGCGTTCTTAGCAATTTGATTGGCTACCTTTAGATTCTTAAGATGCATCTTTGCCTCTTCATAATCAGGTCGGTTTTCAAAAGCTACTATGATATAGTGTTCTGCCTTCATCTGGGAGAATTCTTTAAAGGTGGGTTTATCAACAAGAGTAACTATTTGGTTTTGAAGTGGTAAATCTAAGGTTTCCTTTAGTAGATCCTCTACATCCCTTACAGCATTTTCTGCCAAGATGACAGCTTCCTCACGGGAGGCAACACCGGTCTTGGCTCGTAATACTTCTATTGAAGCAAGCTTTCCCACCTCCACCAAAACCTTATTTCTCTCCATTAGACTCCTCGCCAATTGGAGTGAATCTCTTTTTACACCAAGGATCTGTTGACTGAGATACAGCTTCCAATAAATCTGATGTAGGGTAGTGATCATTTCGATCGTTTTGTCTCTGAGTCTCGTTCGGGAAATTTCTTTATTGTTACTGGAGATTATAATTCTCGATTTATTGAGATTGATACCAAAGTTTCTCAGCAAGGGTTGGTTAAGTGAAAACACGAGATTGGAGTGGTAGGTAGGACTCATGTACTGGAAGATGGAATTTGTCTCAAATTTATTGGTGGTAAATTTTAACTCACCCAGTCCGCCTGTTATAAGTTTCTTGGAGATGCTCAATTCGTAATCAATGGTCTCTTGCTCATAGGATTCGTTTCCATTGAGCTTCCTCAAAATGGCATAGGGAGAATTACCCCAAACACCATTTAAAAGGGTAGTAGGAGAAACCACAATTTTATTATCTTGAAGGGAGAATCGGGCTAAGGGATCAAACGCTGCTTTTTCTTTGATAATTTCTCTTTCCTGCAAGTAGGGATTGTATCGTTCCACCTTTAAATCAAGATTGTTGCTAAGCAAGAGCTCAACACATTTCCTAAGAGAAAGGGCCAATTCCCCCTTTGCAGTAGTTACTTCCTTCCCATGACAGAAAGAAGGCTCGGCACTAATAAACCACAAGAGAAAACAAAACATTGTTAAATACCATGCATTTCCTGCTTTGTGAACAATCTTCACTTTCATTCTATAACTGAAATCTTCATAGTTCATCATAGGCTCCTCCTTGTATAATGACCCTTGATATAAAAAATCCCTGGGAGGTGTTCCCTGGGCTGATACCGTTAAATACCAAAAGTGCAAAAACAGTTCCCCTATTCATTAAAATAAGTATCTATCATTTGAAATTTTAGCTGTCAATTACTTTTACCCTGTTAGAAAGAAAAGAAAAAGCAATGATTTCGGACTTGTTTTAAACCCCTCCTCAAAACTCTTTAAAAGGGTTTACCCTTCTTACAAAACTTCCTAAGAGGTGGGAGGGTACTAGGGAAGAACCCTTTTTTCTTGACTAAATAAATTTGTTTTATACAATAGTGTACTCATTGCTTATCTTAAAATCTAATCTCATAACAAGCTTATTGTTTAATTACCAGTTAATCCTATTTCCTAAAAGTTGGAGAAAAGACCTGGAGAAAGAAAAGTGAATAAATTCTGTACAAAAGTCCTTATCATCTTGTTTTTTATATTACTGGTCCAAGAGTCACTATTTTCACCCTCAGTGTGTGCTTCCACCCCACCTTTGTTTAAAGTCGATGCTAAATCCGCTGTGCTCCTCGATGCCTTGTCCGGTCAGGTCATATTTGAACAGAATCCTCAGAAAAAAATTGCTCCAGCAAGCCTCGCTAAGATTCTCACCTTGTATTTAGCATACGATGCCATGAAAATGGGCTTAATTACACCAGATGATAAGGTGTTAATAAGTAAGAAGGCGTGGGTAACCAGCGGTTCAAAGATGTTTATCGAGGTGGGTAAAAGAGTGGAATTGCAGAAGCTTCTAGCAGGGATAGCATCCATTTCTGGAAATGATGCTTGTATTGCTGTGGCGGAATACTTAGCAGGTTTGGAAGAAGCCTTCGTAGCCAGAATGAATGAAAAAGCACGTTTCCTCGGAATGGTTCATTCACAATTCAAAAATGCCAGTGGTTTACCTGCAAAGGATCAATACACAACGGCGTTCGATGTAGGAATCCTCGTCTACCACTACCTGAAAGATCATCCTGAGGTATTAAAAATCCACTCCATTAAAAAATTTACTTTCGGGGGAATAACTCAATATAATAGAAATGGGTTACTGTGGTTAGATGAAGGCGTAGATGGTTTAAAAACAGGATGGATTGATAATGAGGCAGGCTTTCACCTTGTTGCTACGGCCAAAAGAGGCGGACAAAGATTTATCGCCGTGGTATTGGGTACGAGAGATCAGAGGACAAGGGAAAACGAGGCATTAAAACTACTCAACTATGGTTTCAAAAATTTCTCTACCGTTAAGATGTTTAACTCAAATAAATCTATAGAAACAGTAAGTGTCTGGAAGGGCGAGTCCAATCAGGTTCCTCTCATAGCGGCTGAACCTGGTATTGTTGTTGTCCCTCTTGGAGAGGAAAAAAACCTCTCTTTAATTAAGAAAATTCCCAAGAGGGCCTTTGCTCCTATAAATAAGGGAGAAAAGATAGGAGAATTAGAGATCACCATGAGGGGGAACTTACTAAAGAAAGTTGATCTTATAGCGCGGGATGAAGTGCACTCAGGAGGTTCAATCAAGCTTTTACTTCATATGGCCATTCTTTCTTTTATTTTACCCCCTTATTGGGGTTGGATAACACTGTTGCTCTTGCTCCTCTTGATCATCGCCACGAATGTGATAAGAAAGAAACCAAGATAGACCTACTACCTCCTCCAATCTGCAATGAGTAAGCCGTTCTCTCCTTATTGACTTCTTGACTTTTGAGGTTAATGTAGTATAGTCGCCTAAGATAAAAATATAGGTTTAGATTCCCACTTTATCTCCACTTTAGCATGAATAGTATAGCTATTATACCTTCCCGTTATTCCTCTACCAGGTTGGAAGGGAAACCACTGATAGACATTGCTGGCAAACCCATGATTCAATGGGTCTATGAGTCAGCTCAAAAAGCTCAATTGATTGACCAGGTTATTGTAGCAACTGATGACAGGCGAATTTTAGAAACCGTATCTCGTTTCGGTGGCAAGGCTGAACGTACCTCCGCTCATCATTTAAGTGGAACAGATCGGATAGCGGAAGTTGCTGCTAATCTTCCCTGTGATATTATCGTTAATCTCCAGGGAGATGAACCCCTTATGGATCCTCAGTTGATTGATGAGGTAGTGAGGTTGGTCATGGATAACACGGGAATTTATATGGCGTCAGCAAAATCACCGATAAAGAAGCGTGAAGATTTGATGAATCCTAATGTGGTAAAGGTCGTATCGGATTGCGATGGCTATGCCTTATATTTCTCACGTTCTCCTATACCTTACTGCTCCACTAGAGTGGAAGGTGGATATAATACCATTGGCTTCAAACATATCGGTCTCTATGTTTATAAAAAAGAATTTTTAATGAACCTTGTTGCCCTAGACCCTTCCCCTTTGGAAAAGCTAGAGGGGCTTGAGCAACTGAGAGCATTGGAAAATGGCTATCGAATCAAGCTAATTTATACAGAGTATGATTCCATAGGGGTGGATGCACCAGAAGATGTAGAGCAGGTGATTAAAAAGATTGAAGAACGTAACAGACAGTAGGAGCGTTTATACTACCCTCGAATCGTTTGAGTATGGTCATATACCTGCTCCCTTTTGTAACCTGATTATTAAACGTCTACTGAAGGTAATTGTGTAGTTAGCATGAAACCAAAATTCATTTTCGTCACCGGTGGTGTGCTCTCTTCCTTGGGAAAGGGACTGGCATCAGCATCGATTGGTGCACTGCTCGAATCCAGAGGGTTAAAAATCACCCTCCAAAAGCTTGATCCTTACATCAACGTTGATCCGGGAACAATGAACCCCTTCCAACATGGAGAGGTTTTTGTAACTGATGATGGTGCAGAAACGGATCTCGATCTTGGGCACTACGAAAGGTTTACCAACGCTAAGATGGGGAAGAAGAATAATTTTACCACAGGGCAAATCTATGATGCGGTGATTTCTAAAGAAAGAAGGGGAGATTACCTCGGAGGAACGGTGCAGGTCATTCCTCACATTACAGATGAGATTAAAAAAAACATTTTAGAGGTTGGAAATGGCGTGGATATAGTCATCGTTGAGATTGGAGGTACGGTAGGAGATATTGAATCCCTACCCTTCTTAGAGGCAATAAGACAGTTAAAAGGAGATTTGGGTAAGGAGAATGTACTCTATATCCATGTTACTCTTGTTCCCTTTGTCAATACAGCTAAACAGTTGAAAACCAAACCCACTCAGCACAGCGTAAAAGAACTGCGAGAAATAGGAGTTCAACCAGACATTTTATTATGTAGAACTGATCGCTTTCTCTCTCCTGAGGTAAAATCTAAAATTGCCCTTTTTTGTAATGTTGAAAAGGATGCAGTCATTACTGCAAAAGATGTGGAAACTATCTATGAAGTGCCTATCCTGTTTCATCAAGAAGGACTAGATGAAAAAATTACTGAAGAGCTCAATATTTGGACAAGATCCCCTCGTTTAGACTCTTGGCGTAGAATCGTAAAAAAATTGAGGGAACCCAAATACTCTACTACTATTGCCATTGTGGGGAAGTATGTTGATTTGGAGGACTCTTACAAGAGTTTAAACGAGGCTTTATTCCACGGTGGTCTTGCCAATGAAGCAAGGGTCAATTTGAAATTTGTTGACTCCGAACAAATTGAAAAGGAAGGATTAAAAGATACCCTTTGCGATGTAAATGGGATACTCGTCCCTGGAGGTTTTGGTAATAGAGGAATTGAAGGTAAAATAGAAGCCATCAGATACAGCAGAGAACATAAAATCCCATTTCTAGGTATTTGTCTTGGCATGCAGCTGTCCGTGGTAGAATTTGCCAGAAATGTTTGTCAACTGAAAGGAGCTCATAGCTCAGAATTTGATTCCAATACCCCTTACCCTGTCATCGATCTATTAAAAGAATGGGTTGATTATAAAAATTTAACAATCCAAAAGAGGGATGAGCATACTGCCAAAGGCGGTACAATGAGGCTAGGAGCTTATCCTTGCAAATTGACAAAGAAAACCAAGGCATATGAGGCCTATAGGAAACTGGAGATTTCTGAAAGACACAGGCACCGCTATGAATTTAATAACCACTTTAGAGGACCCCTCACAAAAGCAGGTTTAAAATTGAGCGGAACATCACCTAATGGTGAACTAGTTGAAATTATTGAGTTTTCTTTACACCCCTGGTTTTTAGCATGTCAATTTCACCCCGAATTTAAATCACGCCCTATGAATCCTCATCCCCTCTTTAAAAACTTCATTAAAGCAACCCTTGCTTAGAGACTCAAACGTTAGTAGAGAAAAAGGGGGGTTGTTACCATAAGTATATTGACATATTGGTAATAAGGGGCTATAAAAGCCTTTAAGTTATTGGTATTTTTAATCTTGCTATCTCTCTTTTTTTATTGATATAATATTAAAAAAAGGGTAGTCATTGGCCAGGGAAATCAGAATAAAAAATATATCTATAGGAGGCAGTAGCCCCTTAGTATTGATAGCTGGTCCCTGTGTTATTGAAGGGTTGGACACTACCCTTCATATTGCTCGCACTCTGAAAGAGATCACAGCTTCTCTCTCCATCCCTTATATATTCAAAACCTCCTATGATAAGGCCAACAGAAGTTCTCTCAACTCGTATCGAGGGCCTGGCTTGGAAAAGGGGCTTGAGGTTCTTCAGGAGGTAAAGAAAAAGCTTGCTATCCCTGTTCTCTCTGATGTCCATCGCTTTGAAGAAATAGGATCTGCGGCGGAGGTTTTAGACGTTCTTCAAATCCCTGCCTTTCTTTCTCGACAAACTGATTTTATCATCAAGGTGGCTGAAGCAGGAAGAGCAGTCAATATTAAAAAGGGACAGTTCATGTCCCCCCATGAGGTGAAAAATGTAATTGATAAAGTGATTTCAACGGGTAACCACAATCTGATGATTACTGAAAGGGGTTTTTCCTTTGGCTATAATAATCTGGTTGTGGATATGCGCTCATTGGTGATCATGCGAACCTTCGGTTACCCTGTAGTATTTGACGCTACGCATAGTGTACAACTTCCAGGAGGATTGGGAACAGCCTCGGGTGGACAGCGACAATTTGTATTGTATCTTTCCCGTGCAGCTACTGCAGTGGGGATCGATGCACTATTTGTGGAAGTTCACCTTCAACCCGATAGTGCTTTATGCGATGGATCAAATATGCTAGAATTAAACTGTTTACCTCACCTGCTTAAACAGATAAAATCAATCGATAGAATGGTTAAAGATGAGATCTCTCAATAGAAAAGCATAGGGGATAGAGTTCGATGCCGAAACAAACAGAGATACCCAGCAACAAGGATAATTTCAAGATATACCAGGATAATGATGATAGGGAACAGGAAGCAGTCCTCCATCAGGCGAAGAGGGTACTAAAAATCGAAGCGGAAGCTATTCAGACTCTAGGTGGAAAAATTGATGACAATTTCGTTAAGGCTGTTGATTTACTCGATCAGTGCAGAGGAAAGGTGATTGTTATTGGTATTGGCAAGTCTGGTATTGTTTCCCAAAAGCTTGCATCCACTTTTGCCTGCACGGGAACACCGGCTTTTTTCCTCCACCCCTCTGAGGGCATTCACGGGGATATTGGAATGATGTCAAAGGGAGATGTGGTATTAGTTCTCTCTAACAGTGGAGAAACTCAAGAAATTATTCAACTTTTACCTCTAATCAAACGGTGGGGGATACCACTAATCGTGATGACTGGCAACCCCCATTCAATGTTAGCCCGTAGTGGAGATGTAGTGCTTGACACGGGGGTTAAAGAGGAAGCGTGCCCTTTAGGTCTTGTTCCTACAGCAAGCACTACCGCAACCTTAGCCTTGGGTGATGCCCTTGCTCTTGCCCTTCTGGAAAAGAAAGGATTTAAAGAAGATGATTTTGCAATGCTTCACCCTGGCGGGACGCTCGGTAGGAAACTACTGCTTCGAGTAGAAGATCTCATGCACAAAGGGAATGAAATCCCTCTCATTCAGGAAGATACCTTGATGAAAGAGGGCTTGCTGGAAATGACTTCTAAGAGATTAGGGGTAACTGGAGTTTGTGACAAAGAAGGAAAGCTGGTTGGAATCATCACAGATGGAGATTTGAGAAGAGCACTAGAAAGGGAAGATGATTTGCTTAATCAGAAGGCTAGTAAAATAATGACCAAAAATCCTAAGAGCATTGCGAAGGATGATTTGGCAGCTAAGGCACTGCATAAGATGGAGGAGTTTTCAATCACTTCACTTTTTATCTTGTCAGAAGGTGTCAGTTGCAGACCCATTGGCATTATTCACATGCATGATTTATTAAAAGCTGGAGTAGTGTGAAGGAAGTGAACCAAGAAAAGCTTAAACTTATTAAGCTCCTCATTCTAGATGTTGATGGGGTCTTGACCGACGGTAAAATTTTGTATAATGATAGAGGAGAAGAAATTAAGGCTTTCGATGTGAAAGACGGTCATGGGCTGAAGCTTCTGATGCGTTCTGGAACTGAAGTAGCTCTCATCACTGGCAGGAAGTCCAAAGTAGTTTTGCATCGGGCTCGGGATTTGGGCATTAAACAGGTATATCAAAGGGTGACCAAAAAGATAGAAGTTTACGAGAAAATCCTCAGGGGAAAAAAGTTAGAGGATAAGCACGTCGGATTCATAGGTGATGACCTTGTCGATATTCCGGTGCTTAGGAGAGTTGGTTTCTCTGCAACCGTATGGGATGCCATTCCTGAGGTGAAAGCGGTAGTTGATTATGTTGCCAGTAGAAAAGGAGGGGACGGAGCTGTAAGAGAAATTTGTGAACTCCTGCTAAAAGTACAAAATAAGTGGGAGGAGATAACGGCGAGGTACCAGAAGAATTGAGGATAAATAAGGATCTTTTCTGGAAAAGTACACAATGACCACTGCCTTTTGGAATTCTTATGAAGAAAATACAATATATTTTGTTAGCAGCTACATTCCTTACCTTCATCATGGTCATGGTCGCGTTAGTGCGCACCTCTCTCATTCCTGATGATTCCAAACCCTTGGAAAAGGTACTTCATCAAGGGGTAAATATGCAAATCGACAACATCCACTATGAACAGACCAATCAGGATGCGTTTAAAGAGTGGGAACTCGATGCAAAATCAGCTCAATATTTTAAGGATGAAAACAAAATCGCACTTCAATCAATAGTGGTAACCTTCTTCTCTCATGAAGGGAAAGTTTACAAATTGACTGCTGAATGTGGAGAGCTCTACACCGATTCAAAAGACTTTGAGGTGTCTGGTGACGTTGTTGCTGTGACTGATGAAGGATATCGCATCCAAACGGATTCCTTTCGTTATAGTGCCGAAGAGAGAAAGATTTTTACTGATGATAATGTTACCCTTAGTAGTGAGAAACTGGTCATGACTGGAAAGGGAATGGTCGTTGATCTGGATAAAGAGAGATTGTACGTATTGAAGGAGGTTAGAGCATTGGAGAAAAAATGATCTTAAGATTTTTAACAGTAAGTATTACCATTGTAGTCTATTCCTTCAGTACCACTTCTGCGGTATCCAAGATGACAGCTAAAGTTGCTGTATTACCTTTTGAGGTATATAGTGATGAGGGCACTGACTACCTCAGAAATACCATTGCAAAAGAACTTTCCTCCCAGATAGCCACAGAGGAGCAGATTGTAATTGTAGATCAACCAATTGTTAAGAACCTACTGGATAGTGAATCACCCTTTAATTTTAATGAGTTTACACTTAAGAAAATCTCTGAAAAACTTCAGGTACACTTTTTGGTGTGTGGAAGCTTGACTAAAATTAGCAAGAATCTAAGTCTGGATGTTTATGTGTTCAACTCTTTGGGAGAACCCCCTTTTTCCAAGGACTTTGTTGAGGGGAAAGAGATGAATTCTCTCATTAGGGAAATGGCTCGAAAAATCAGTGCCAAAGTTCTGATGATTGCTGGCAAGTATCCAGAACTTCAAGAACCAGAGCTCATTGCGAAAGCAACCATTAATGAAGCAGTGGAAGAGAAACCTGCCGTGGATGTTCGGTCATCTCTTTCCAGTTCTGTGCAAATAGAAGAAGAAGGGAAAGGAACTAACCATCTAGTGCCTAGGGATCTGGTAACAGAAGAAACCGTGGAGGAAGAGGCTTCAGAGACTAGAGCCGAAAAGGAGGAAGATAGAGAGATTACGCTTTCAATGCTTCCGCAGCCAGAGCTGGAAGAAATTGCGGAGCAACCTAAAGATATCCCTAAAAAGAAATCCACATCTTCTCCTTTCACCTCTGATAAACCCGTTAAAATTACCTCCCAAACCTTAGAGGCCGATAACAAAAGCAATAGGGTAACCTTTAAAGGAAATGTAGTAGCAACACAGGAGGATATGGTCATCTTTTCAGACATAATGACAGTAAAATACGAAACGAGAGGGAGCATAAGAAGAATTGAAGCCTCGGGTAATGTTAAGATGACTCAGAAGGATAGAATTGCTACCGGGAAAAAGATTGTCTTTTATAATCCTGAGCAAAAGATAGTGATGACGGGCAATCCTAGAATCTGGCAAGATGACAACCTAATTTCCTGTGAAAAGATAACCGTCTTGTTAGAAGAAGATAAGATTTTCTTTGAAGGGAAGGTAGATTCTGTTATATATCCCAAGGGGATAAAGGAAGGTAAGAAGGAAACCACTAAGCAGGTAGAAGCACTTCCCACGCCACCAAAATCAGAAGAAAGGGGGGAGAGACTTAAAGGGGAAAAAGAAGCTACCTCTAAAAAAGAGGTATCTCTTGAGAGTACCCATAATGTTGAGAGAGAGGCTATCCAAAAATTTATTTTAGACTGGAAGCACTATTGGGAAAATAAGGATCTTGAAAACTACATGAGATGTTACTCCAAGGAATTTACATCACAGGGGATGGATTGGTATCAATGGAAAAACTTTAAAAATCGTTTTAATGAAGAGTACCACAGCATTTCACTATCGTTCAGTGATCCTCATATTACCTTTAAGGATAATCAGGCAGTAGCGAGTTTCAAACAGTATTACCAATCAGATGACTATTCTGACTATGGAATGAAATCACTGATACTCAAAAAAGAGGATGGGAATTGGAAGATTTTTGCTGAGCAGTGGGAACCATTATAGTAGAAGGTAGAGTTTTATAGAACGTTCTTTGTAAAGAGAGATAAGAGGGAGAGAAAGAGGGGAAATGCAGAAGCTTGAGACAAAGGGACTCACTAAATGTTTTGGCAACAGAAAGGTCGTTGATGATCTTAGCATAGAGTTGCACTCAGGGGAAGTAGTGGGTTTGCTAGGCCCAAATGGTGCCGGGAAGACCACTACTTTTTATATGATTGCGGGCTTATACAAACCTGAGGTGGGGAGTGTCTATTTCAATGGGGAAGATATTACAGAATGTCCCATGTATTTAAGAGCCCGCAAGGGGATTGGCTATCTTCCCCAAGAGGCATCAGTATTCAGAAAGCTTACCGTGGAAGAAAACATTTTAGCTATCTTGCAAACGCTCGATGTGAGTGAAGATGAAAAGGAGAAGAGATTAAATAAGCTTTTAGATGAACTGGGGATTTCTCCCCTTGCGAGGAGTAAGGCTCATGTGCTCTCGGGTGGAGAGAGGCGAAGACTTGAAATTACCAGAGCCTTGGTTACCTCACCTCTCTTCCTTCTATTTGATGAACCTTTTACGGGCATTGATCCTATTGCAGTAGGTGATATCCAGAATATTATCAACCAATTGCGGCAGAAGGGTATCGGCATTTTGATTTCCGATCATAATGTGCGGGAAACCTTGGGAGTATGTGATAGAGCCTATATAATATCACAGGGTAAAATCCTGGAGCATGGTAATGCTCAAGCTGTTATCAGTAGCCCTAGAGCTAGAGAGGTCTATTTAGGAGAGGGGTTTAACCTGTGAGATTACCACAATCATGAGTAGTGGTATAAGCACAGAGCCAATTTCTTACACAATTGGGGAAAATTAAATTGGGAGGATTTTCAGATGGGAGATGTTTCGGTTACTTTTAGGCACTTAGAGGCAACTACCTCATTGAGAGGGTATGCGATAGAAAAGGTATCCAGAGTAAAAAAGTATTTTGGTGGTCAAAACGAAATCAATGTTGTTCTCTCCTCAGAAAAACATAGGTATACCGCAGAAATTACACTCAAAGCTAGTAGAATAACCATTAATGCTAAAGAAGAAACTGACGATATGTATTCTGCCATTGATTTGGCGGTGGATAAAGTAGATCGTCAGATGAAAAAGTATAAGGAGAAGCTAAAGAGGCATAAAGCCAATAGTATTCCTCAAAAAGTAACCAGCCGTTACAATATCCTATCTTCAAAAAGTGTAGGAGGAGATCAGCAACCCAAAATCATCCAGACTGAAAACGTCTTTGCTAAACCAATATCTTTAGAAGAAGCTGTCATGCAATTGAAGTTACACAATAATGACTTTTTAGTATTTATTAATGCTTCCTCAGGGAAAGTCAACGTCATCTACCATCGAAAAGATGGAGATTATGGCCTTATCGAACCTGAGGTATAGAATCCCATTACCTTAAAAACGCTATGAAAATTACTGAGATTTTAGATCAGAGACTAATCCTCTCGGAGTTGACCTCTAGAACTAAAAAGAGTGTTTTGGAAGAATTGGTGTCGCATCTCGCTCAGTATGAAGAAAAGGTCAATAAAGAGGAACTCTTGAAAGCTCTTCTAGAGAGGGAGAAATTAGGCAGCACAGGAATCAATGACGGGGTAGCTATTCCTCATGGTAAATTAAAAAACATTGATAATCTGTTAGCAGTCTTTGGACGGAGTAAAGAAGGTGTCGATTTTGGTGCTCTGGATGGTAAACCGAGCCATCTCTTTTTTCTTCTGGTTGCACCTGAAAGCTCTGCAGGAGCTCATCTGAAAGCCCTCGCTAGAATCTCTCGCATAGCAAAAAGTGAAATCTTTAGGGAAAAGTGTATGAAAGCAAAAACCAGGGAAGATCTTTTTCAGCTCATGGTGGAAGAAGATGAAAAATATTAAGGGTTAACTTCCTTCGTCCAATCCTTTGGCATGTGGCACTCGATGGTTTTTAGCCAAAGAACTCTCTTCTTGAATCTATTCTGCTTCGATGATCTTTTCCTTTCTAACTTCCTGGGTAGTGTTTAGGGGATTGATGTTATGCACAATGTAAAGATCGTAATCATCACAGGACTATCTGGTTCAGGAAAGAGTACAGCTATGCGAGCTTTAGAAGACCTTGGTTTCTTTTGTGTAGATAACCTGCCTCCTGTTTTGTTGCCAAAATTTATAGAACTCTGTAAAGCTTCAGCTGGTGAAATTTCTAAGGTTGCAATGGTGATGGATGTGAGGGAAAGAGCTTTCTTGAAAGAATATCCTGATATCTTCAGGGAACTCAAAAAGAAAGGGCAAAAGATTAAAATACTATTTTTAGAATCTAGCGAAGAGGTGCTGATAAGACGCTTTAAGGAAACTCGACGTCAGCATCCACTTGCAGAAAAAGGATCAGTACTAGAAGGGATAAAAAGAGAGCGCACTATGCTATCAGACTTAAGAATACTTGCTAACGAGATCGTAGATACATCGAGCTTAACTGTTCATCAATTAAGGAAAGTAGTCACTCAATTCTTTTCTGGAATTCCCGATAGAAGAAGGATGACCATCACTCTTACTTCATTTGGATATAAATTTGGTATACCCCATGATGCTGATCTAGTGATGGATGTGAGATTTTTACCTAACCCCTTCTTTGTGAGTGAACTTCGAAATTTTACTGGAAATGATGAGAAGGTTTACAACTATGTGATGAAAAATAAAGTAGTAGAAAGCTTTCAAAAAAAATTTATTGCTTTAATCAATTTTTTGATTCCCCAATATGAAAAGGAAGGGAAGACTTACCTCACTATCGGAGTGGGATGCACAGGTGGTCAACACCGCTCAGTAGCAGTAATAAATAATTTGGAAAAGCTTCTATTGAAAAAAAGGTATCTAGTGAGAGTGATCCATAGAGACCTGGGGAAAAGCTAATTCTTAAAGGGAGGGTTTTTTATGGTAGGAGTTGTCATTGTTGCTCACTTCCAACTAGCAGAGGAATTACTTAAAGCCGCTAAGGTGATCACCAGCAGTAAGCTCGATAATTTTAGGACTGTTTCCATCAATCCCAATGATAATCCTGATCAAGCGAGAAAAAAAGTGTTAACAGCGGTTAAAAGCATTGACACGAACGATGGAGTTGTAATCCTGGTCGATATGTTCGGAGGTACACCTTCTAATCTCAGCTTATCTTTACTTGCCAAGGGGAAAACTGAAATAGTTACAGGATCTAATCTTCCTATGGTCATTGAAGCTGCAGACAAAAGTCAAAAGGTATCGTTAAATGAGCTGGTGAATATTCTTACATTGAGTGGCCAGAAGGGAATTCGTTCAGCCAGTGAAGTCTTAAATAAAAAGGTTATGGAAAGAAAGGAATCTTAATGTGTATCAGGAAAGTCACTACTCACCTCTTCTAAAATCCTTTAAAATTGTCGAGATGGCACAGGATGATTTAAATGAGGTTCTAGAGATTGAACAACGTTCATTTCCCACCCCTTGGTCAAAGAGACTCTTTCTTAAGGAACTTCACTGTGAGTTTTCGAAGATTTTCCTTGCCACATCCAATCTCTTGGGAACACAGAAAGTCCTCGGGTATATCTCTATTTGGTTCGTCAGGGAGGAAGTTCACATACTCAATCTTGCGTGCCATCCTGATTTTAGAAGAAGTGGAGTTGCAACGGGTTTAATAGAACACAGTTTATCTTTTTCTTTTCAGCGAGGTGCAAGGAGAGCTTTTTTAGATGTACGGGAATCTAATCATGGAGCACTATCTCTCTACAAAAAATATGGTTTTAAACCTGTAGGAATTAGAAGGGGATACTACTCCGATACCCAGGAAGATGCTGTAGTTATGGTGCTAGAGATGGAATCGAAATCCTTCTTTAAAGATTCTTTTACTAGTCACAGATAATGGAAGATGCTGATCTATGTCAAGGATTATCTTTAATCAAAAGATTTACTCCCGCTATCAAAGGATGAGAATTCTTTGTCCCGAAATAGCTTCCAAGACAAAACCAGGACAATTCGTTATGATGAGAATAACACAGCTCCTTGACCCTCTATTGCGTCGGCCTTTTGGAATTCATAGATTATGCCAGGAAAGTGATACCTATAGAAGAAAAAGCGACCCTACCTGTATTGAGATCCTCTATCGAATTGTAGGAAAGGGAACACTCATACTATCTGGAAAGAAGAGGGGGGAAGAGATTGATTTGATAGGTCCTCTGGGAAATGGTTTTTATTTAGAAAAAAATCTTGAGACAGCTCTCATGGTGGCAGGGGGAATTGGCGTTGCCCCCCTCTTCTCTTTAGCTCAAGCACTGAAAAAGGTAGAAGGTAAGCACTCTAGGTCAACAAATCTCATCGTTTTTATCGGTGGGGAGACTAAAGAGGATGTCCTCTGCATTAAAGACTTTAAAAAAATAGGGGCTAAGGTAGTGGTAAGCACGGAAGATGGAAGTTTAGGAACTAAAGGAATGGTCACGGATCTGCTTGTAAACTTTTTAGGAAATTCTTTTACTTCAGAAGTCCCTAACCTCCGGCTTTTTGCCTGTGGTCCTTCACCTATGCTTCGGACTGTCTCTGAAGTTGCTATTTCACGGGATATTCCCTGTCAGGTTTCCTTAGAGAGCAGAATGGCTTGTGGAGTGGGGGCTTGCCTGGGCTGCAGTGTTCCAACAGTAATCAATAAAAAAGGTGGTAGGGAGATCCTCTATCAAAGGGTTTGCAAAGAAGGCCCTGTTTTTGACAGTAAGGCCATTTTGTGGAATTACGCAAGCCTTTTTAGCACGTGAAGAAAATTGTTTTAAAATTTGTTTTGATAGTCTTTACCTGGTAGACAATTGGAGAAAAAAGTTAATCTTTCAGTTGATATCGGTGGGATAAGAATGAAAAACCCGATAATGGCTGCCTCTGGCACCTTCGGGTATGGAGAGGAGTATAATGATTATCTCCCCATTAATCGTCTGGGCGCTTTAATTACCAAGGGAATTTCTTTTAAGCCGCATTCAGGAAACCCTCCTCCCCGTCTGGTTGAAACAACAGGAGGCATGCTCAACGCTATCGGTCTCCAAAACATCGGTGTTAGAGCACTGATTGAGGAGAAAATTCCCTATCTTAAAAAGTTCGGCATACCAATCATTGTCAACATCTTTGGCACTACCCCTAGAGAATATGGAGAAGTTGCCAAAAGTTTAGAGGGGATAAGCGGCATCGCGGGGATAGAAGTAAACATCTCCTGTCCTAATCTGAAAAGGGGTGGAATCTCTTTTGGCACTGATCCTAGAGAAGTCTTTAAAGTGGTAAGCAAGGTCAGGAAATCATCTTCATATCCTATCATGGTAAAGCTCTCACCCAATGTGACAGACATTAGAGTGATTGCGCGAGGTGCAGAGGAAGCAGGAGCGAATGCCATCTCTCTTATTAATACCTTAACCGGGATGGCAGTTGATGTGGAGAAAAGGACTCCTAAACTGGGAAACATCACGGGTGGGCTTTCAGGTCCCGCGATTAAACCCATTGCCCTGCGTATGGTCTGGGAAGTTTACAATGAGGTGAATATCCCCATTGTAGGAGTAGGTGGGATTTTCAACGCTCAGGACGCTTTGGAGTTCATTATTGTAGGTGCCTCAGCAGTGCAAATAGGAACGGCACATTTCATAAATCCCAGAGTTTCTCTGGAGGTGATTACTGGTTTAGAGAATTACCTAAAAGATCATCACATCAAGACTATCCAAGAGTTAGTGGGAAGCTTAGAATTTTCTAATGTTGAGATTATATGAAGAAGAAACGGAAAAGAGAGGTTTTTTTAGGGAGAGTTAAGATAGGTGGTAATGCTCCTATTTCAGTTCAGTCGATGACCAAGACTGACACCAGAAAGCCCTCTCCAACTATTAAACAGATTCATCAGCTAGAGGAGGCAGGTTGCGAGATTATAAGGGTTGCAGTGCCTGACATGGAAGCTGCTAAAAAGCTTTCTTCCATTAAAAAGGCAATCTCGATTCCTCTGGTAGCAGATATTCACTTTGATTATAAACTTGCCCTTGAGGCAATAAAACAGGGGATAGATGGTCTCAGGATAAATCCTGGTAATATTGGAAGTAAGGAGAGAGTGAGGATGGTGGTAGAAGCAGCCAGAGGGGGAAATATACCCATTAGAATTGGAGTGAATGCAGGGTCTCTTGAAAAAAGACTTCTGAAAAAGTATAAGCATCCCACTCCTGAAGCTATGGTGGAAAGTGCCATGGATCACATTCACCTCTTAGAAGCATTTCAGTTCTTTGATATAAAAGTTTCCCTTAAATCATCAGATCTCCTTGATACTATTCAAGCCTACCGTTTAATCCACAGCAAGAAAGATTATCCTTTGCACCTTGGAATCACTGCAGCAGGGCCTCTCTTTTCTGGCACCGTTAAATCATCCATTGGTCTTGGGATCCTGCTCGCAGAGGGAATTGGCGATACCATTAGGGTTTCTTTAACCGGAAGTCCTCTAGAAGAGGTGAGGGTTGGATATGAAATTCTCAAAGTGCTCAAACTTCGTCAAAGGGGTCCGGAGATCATTAGCTGTCCTACCTGTGGACGCTGTGAAATCAATATCATTGAGATGGTTGGTAAAATAGAAAAAGAGTTATCTACTCTCCCTCATCATCTTAAGATTGCTGTGATGGGATGTGTGGTAAATGGGCCTGGTGAGGCCAGGGAGGCAGATATTGGCATTGCTGGTGGAAGAGGTGGAGGTGTTTTATTTAAAAAAGGCAAGGTGATAAGAAAGCTTAAAGAAGAGGATTTAACCAGCGTTCTTATTAAAGAGGCACAGTCGATGTGATACTATTTGAGAAGGGGTTGAATCATGCGTTATTCGCAGATGTTGATACCAACACTAAGAGAGGACCCCAGCGAAGCTGAAGTCTTGAGTCATCGTTTGATGCTCAGAGCTGGGATGATTCGTAAACTCGCAGCTGGCATATACTCCTACCTTCCCCTCGCTCAAAGGGTATTTACAAAAACAGAACAGATTATCCGGGATGAGATGA
>Ga0209427_10001577_pt1 | contig 26433 bp, 16 predicted proteins | sample DeeMarSWOR136_30_FD_187465 | JGI IMG/M metagenome (GOLD analysis project Ga0209427, IMG submission 187465) | Marine sediment microbial communities from White Oak River estuary, North Carolina - WOR-1-36_30 (SPAdes) (version 2) | ecosystem: Environmental > Aquatic > Marine > Intertidal zone >...
CCTCCTCGGGGATGGGGGGAGGAACCGGCTCAGCAACAAGCCTTTCTACTGCGCCAAAGCGAGGGGGGCAAACCTCAAAGCAGGTTCCACATTTTATGCACTTATCCTGGTCAATTACGTGGATTTGGTTCTTACCACCTTCAATTGCCTCTACAGGGCATCTCCTAAGGCAAATCATGCAACCCTTGCATTTATCTGGGTCAATATAATACGAGGGGGCTTCATCAATTAACTTTTGTATCTCTTCGGGGGTGTATATCTTATCATATTCCTCTTTCTTTGATACTTCTTCTTCTTTAGCAAAACGTGACGCCGCCAACTTCTGACTTTGCTTCAGCTTGATGAAGGGAATTAGCTTTATAATATCTTCAATTCTGGACTTTAGTTCATCTTTATCTATTCCTTCGCCTTCACCGAGAGGCCCGATTGATTGTTTCAGTTTCTTGTAAAAATCATTCATGATTGAGGCAAAGCGAACTCCTTCAGAGGCAGATACCCACTCAAGCCTTAACCTTTCGGGGTTCATCCCTATCTGTGCCATCAATTTCTTATATAATTGCGTTATGCCAAATGCATGGTAGTTACCTTCCGGGGCATAATGGCATTCGCCGGGCCAGCAACCGCCGATAAACACCCCGTCTATTCCGTTCCAGAAAGCTCGGAGCACAAAGGCTGGGTCAACCCTGCCGGAGCACATCACCCTTATCAGCCTTACATTAGTAGGGTACTGGTAGCGAGAAACTCCCGCCAGGTCCGCCCCTGCGTAGGTACACCAATTGCATATGATTCCTAATATCTTTGGTTCAAACTCATATGCCATTCTTATTTCACCCCTGCTAAGGCTTCTACTGGTTGGGCAAATGCCTCGTCAATTTGGGAGAAAATCTCTACATCGTCAAAGTGCTTTAGAGAAATAGCTCCTGTGGGACACACCGCGTTACACAGGCCACACCCCTTACAGAGGACAGGATGAACGGTAGCCTTTTTGCCTTGCGGTGTGTCGTGAAGCTCTATAGCACCATAATTACAAACCGCAATACAATTCCCACAGCCTATGCACTTCTTTTCATCTACTGCGCAAACAGAACCAGAGCTGGTAATTGTGTCATGTGAGAGGAGACATGCAGCTCGGCCGGCGGCTCCATAAGCCTGAGTAATGGTTTCTGTTATGTGCTTGGGGTAGTGGGCCATCCCACAGAGGAAGACGCCATCAGTAGCGAAGTCAACAGGCTTCAGTTTTACATGAGCTTCTAAGAAGAAACCATCCGGGTTCAAAGACAGCCTGTATGATTGGACCAGTTTCTGATTGCCTTCCGAATCAGGAACCACGGCGGCAGCTAAAGCCAGAGAGTCAGCGTCTATTGCAATCTTCTGACCTAAAACAGGATCGGTCACAGTAACCCTTAGAATGCTCTTGCCACCCTCTTCCACAGTCTCCACCTGTGGTGGGTCATCCTGCTCATAGCGGATGAACTTCACCTCCCGGTTCGCCGCTTCCCGGTAGTAGTCCTCGGCCAGCCCGTAGGTTCTCATATCTCGGTAGAGAATATATATATCCATCTCGGGGTTTACCTCTTTAAGCTTCAGGGCGTTCTTTATAGCCTGGTTACAACATACTCGGCTGCAGTAATCTCTGTCTTTGTTTCGGCAACCCACACACTGGATCATCACCAGGCTCTGGGAGTTGATGACACTTTCATCTTTGTTGACGATTTTGTCCTCTAACTCCAGTAGAGTCATCACTCTGTCATCTTTCCCATAAAGGTATTCGGTAGGTTTGTATTCTTCAGCACCAGTGGCCACAATAACCGCTCCATGGCGTATTTCCCTGACCGTTCCTTCGGAATTTACCTTGGTGATGTAATTGCCTACATAGCCAGAGGTCTCCAGGATGGTAGCCTCATGAAATACGTGCACTAACGGGTGCTCATAAACCTTGCTGATAAGCTCGCGCAAATATGCCTGAACATCCAGCCCTTCCAGGGTGAAATGGATTCTACGAGACATTCCTCCCAGCTCTTTATCCTTTTCCAGCAGGTAAACCTCAAATCCCTGGTTGGCCAAGCTCAGGGCGCTCACCATCCCGGCTACCCCTCCCCCAATTACTAGCGCCCTTGAGTCCACCGAAATTACATATGTTTTCAAAGGCTCCAGGTGGCGAGCTTGAGCTACTGCCATCCGAACTAAGTCCTTTGCCTTTTGGGTGGCCTTCTCTTTTTCACGAGAGTGAACCCAAGAGCAGTGCTCCCTTATATTGGCCATAGTGACGAGGTACGGGTTAAGCCCTCCTTCACGGACTGTATCCATAAATACTGGGTCATAACTCCTGGGAGTACAGGCAGCGACCACCACACGATTGAGTTCTTTCTCCTTAATCTTTTCCGCTATTGACTTGGCGCTCTCAGTGGAACAGGAAAAGGGATTTTCCTCAGCGTAGACCACATTATCTAAGGTGCTGGCATATTCAACCACTGCAGTATCATTTACCACGCTTGCAATGTTAGTCCCACAGTGACATACAAATACCCCTACCCTCGGCTCCTGCCCTGATACATCCCTTTCAGGGGGATATATTCTTTCTCTGGCTAGCTTTCCTCGCCGCTTTACCAGGAGCTCTCCACACTGGGCGGCCGCTCCGCTGGCTGCATAAACCGCCTCTGGAATATCCATAGGGCCGTTGAAGGCTCCGCTTACGAAAATTCCTGGATTAGAGGTTCCATTAGGATTAACAGGGTTGGTTTTACAAAAACCACATGGAGTAAGTTCGAGGCCAAATATATTAGCTAGCTTTTCCGCATCTTTAGGGGGTGTCAACCCGATGGATAACACCACCATTTCAAATTCCTCTTCCTTCACCTCCCCATCCATAGAATATTTTAGGCTTACATTTCCAGTCTCTGGAATCTCTCTCCCTAGCGAGACATAGCTCCTTATAAATCTAACTCCGGGAAGCTCCTCTGCTCTTTGATAGAATCGCTCAAAATCCTTGCCCCAAGAGCGAATATCGTTATGAAAAATAGTGGCCTCAATCTCTGGGTCATGGTCTTTTGCCAGAATCACCTGCTTTTGGGTATAGGTACAACACACAGATGAACAATAGCTGTAGCCACCAGGTCTAACTTGCCGGGAGCCCACACATTGTATCCAAGCTATCTTCTTGGGGTGCTTGACATCGGAGGGGCGCCTTAGCTCACCCTCATAGGGACCAGTGGCACATATTATCCTTTCATATTCAAGCGCGGTTACTACATTCCTTATCTTTCCATAGCCAAAATCGCCCCTCGGCTCTGGGTCAAATGGTTCATAACCTGGGGATAGGATTACGGCTCCCACCTCTAATTCTATTTTCTCCGGCTTCTGGGAAAAATCTATAGCATTTCCTTCACAGCTATCTAAACAAATGTTACATTTTCCCTCTTTAAGAAAAATGCAAGCTTCAGGGTCTATATAGGAGATAAGTGGAACAGCCTGGTCAAAAAACATCTGTGCAGCTGCGGTATTAGATAAATCTTCATTAAACAGGTCTGGCGCCTGAATTGGACAGACTACATTACATGTAGTACAAGCTCTACATTTATCTTCATCAACATATCTGGGTCTTTTAACCAAGGTTACCTTGAAATCCCCCGCTTCCCCTTCTACCTTTTCCGGTTCAGCAAAGCTTATAATCTCTATGTTGGGATGGCGGTCAACCTCAAGAAACTTAGGGGATTCGATACATATAGAACAATCATTAGTGGGGAAGGTCTTATCCAACTGAGCCATCCTGCCGCCCAGCGATGCACCTTTTTCAACTAAAAAAACCCTGAAGCCCATATCTGCCAGGTCAAGAGAGGCCTGGATGCCGCTTATCCCTCCCCCCACCACCATGACATCTCCCTTTCTACTCTCTAGCATTTATCTTCCCTTTATCCTTTAGGACTTCTTGGGTTTGCTAAATCAGCTCCTCAATGATTTCCGTAACATCTTTAATCTCAATGACGTCGCTATCCTCCAGGGTTAATCGGCTATTCTCAAATTGGAGCATACAATAGGGGCAGAAGGCAGCCATCACTGAGGCCCCGGTATCGAGGGCCTGTGCCAACCTAACATCGGATAATCTTTGGCCCATGGGGACATCCATCCAAATTCCTCCCCCACCGCCTCCACAGCAAAGGCTGTTCTCCCGGTTCTCGCCCATCTCAACCAGCTCTAAGCCAGGTATCCTCCTCAGGATTTCCCGGGGGGCATCATATATATTATTGTGTCGGCCCAGGTAACAAGGGTCATGATAGGTAACCTTCTTCTCATATGCCTGCTTGAACTTTAGCCTTCCTGAATCAATAAGCTCAATTAACAATTGGGATATGTGAGTCACCTCAAAGTTGACCATAAACTCTTCCGGATACTCATTTTTGAAGGTATGATAACAATGAGGAGAGGTAACCACAATCCTCTTCACCCCATCTTCCACAAAGTTTTTGATGTTTTCCTTGGCTAGGCGTTTAAATAAATCCTCATCACCCGCCTTGCGGATGCTCTCCCCGCAACAGTTCTCCTTAGGACCCAAAATTCCAAAATCCACCCCCGCTTTTTGGAGAATATTGGCCGTAGCTTTGGCAATTTTTATTAATCTTGGATCATAGCTGGGGCCGCAGCAGGGGAAATATAGGAATTTTGTATCTTCAGTGAACGTCTTTATGGATATATCCTTTGCCCAATCTGCTCTCTTCCCTCTCTCTTCTCCCCAGGGGTTACCTTCAGAAGCAAGGCTGTTTCCGGCGCGGTGAATACTATGGGGTACAGCACCCCATTCCGTGGCAAACCTACGCAATGACATGGCAATGCTTATTATGTCTACGCCTCTAGGGCACCAATGGACACAATTCCCGCAGGTGACACAGAGCCACGTCTCTTCACGTTCTATCTCAGATAGGCCGAATTGGGCTTGCCGGATTATCTTGCGGACGTCGAATTTCCTAACCTTATTCAATGGGCAAACGGTATTGCATAGTCCGCATTGATAACATAATTTAGCAGCTTCCCCACCTGCTTCCTTTATAGCATCTATTGCCTCTTTGAAGGGTGTTACAGTCTCCATGGTCGTCTTTCTCTGATTTTCTATTTTGTTTAGGCCGGCGCCTTTAATTTGGCCAGGATTTCCTTTACTGCCTTAACTCCGTATTTTTCTATTAGGGTTTTCACTCCTGTCTCCAGGTCCCCAGGTATCTCTACTTGTCCCACCACATCCTCCCTTTCTTCGTAGGTTAGGGCATCATTTATGCACACCTTAACACACATTGGCTCCGGCAGTGTTTCCTTTTCGCACATGTCGCACTTTAGAGGGAGACCGGAATCAGGATCTACGAAAAGCTCTCTGGATGGGCAGGAAGCCCTGCAGAAGTCACACTCCTCATACTGCTTTCCGTCAACCGTATAGGTGTTTCTGCCATGACATTCGGATTTAGTATACTCGCCGGCCAATACCGGCATATAAATGTTGCTTACCGGGTCAAAGACTACCCTAATTCGAGACTTATCCGGGTTAGTGCTACTATATCTCGGTGAAGCGTGAAAGGCTGAGCAGATTGCTTCACATGCCCGACAGCCATTGCACTTATCAGCATCAATATTTATGGTCTTAATTTTTCTCAATTTCTATGATCTCGGTCCTACTAGTCTGACGCTAATGTGGTGATAGTTTCCTCTACTGCTTTCACTCCATATTTCTTTATTAATGAGTCTAGCCCTACCTCCAGTTCCCCCCATATTTTGGCTGGTTCCCCTTCCTCTTCCCTTTCTTCATAGGTCAGGGCATCATTGATGCATACCTTAACACAGGCTGGCTCGGCTAGTTCTGCTTCTTCACACATATCGCACTTCAGAGGGAGACCGGAATCAGGGTCTACGAAAAGGTCTCTGGATGGGCAGGAAGCCCTGCAGAAGGCACACTCAGGATATTTCTTTTCTTTAAGCGTACAGGTATATCTGCCAGCACATTCGGCTGGGGTATACCCACTGGCAAGTACCGGCATATAAAGGTTATTTGCCGGGTCAAAAGTCACCCTAATTCGAGACTTCTCCGGGTTGGTGCCGCTATATATTGGTGAACTGTGAACTGCAGAACACATTGCCTCACATGCCCGGCAACCATTGCATTTGTTAACATCGACTTTTATTTCTTTAATCTTTTTCGTTTCTTCACCTGCCCCTTCGCTTTACTCTTCTCTGTTCCCGCCGAAGTCTTTTGTGCAGGAACAGTCTCACTGTTTGTTGTTAAAATCCCTCTTTGTTCAAAGTCTTCGCTCACGTAATCGAGACCGAGTCCGTCCAAAGTCTCTTTGGTAGGAATACCATCATTATTCCACCCTCTGAATTTGTAATATTCATCTAAGATTCTAGTTTCATACTCGGGGGCTCTTTTCCTCCAATGGTCCTCAGGAGGCTTATCATCCCTTCTCCTCAAGCCTCTTCTTACGTTAATGGCTCTGATTAGGTTCCGGTTTCTCCAGCCTATTTTCCATAGTTTATCCTCGTCCATATCTATTCCGGTTGCTGTGGAGATTAAATCTGGTAGGTTATGTATATGGTAGGGAGATTTCAGCGGAAATGATGAGAAGCCGGCACAGATTCCGGTGGAGTCATCAAGGTAGTGCATCGTCTCTTGCCAATCAACCAGATCACAGATTAGGTCAATAGAGGGGTAATATGGGAATACGTTGTCTCCTTCTCCCCAATCCCTAATAAATTGCTTAAACTTTTCCTCTTTTCCAGTAGGAATTTGAATCCAATCCTTTATAAACTCTTCTTTCAACTCTTCGCTAGGGAAGGGTGCCTGCGGGATTTGCCCCTCAATTTGGGTGATATTTACCTTCTCGCCAGTAGACCACATAATGTAATACATAGGATTCAGCATCCCTAGCTTGATAGGGATCTGCTCGTGTTTCTTAATGGTATTATGGTCGTACGCCTCCGCCCCCTTGCCAATTTTGCGAGCTGCCCAATAAACACCATCGGCTAAAGCATCTCCTATTCCCTCTCGCCGAACGATTTTCTCCAGCAGATAGAAAAATCTTTCCTCGTTGTCTTCTGGGAATTCTGGCAAATCCTGGTCAGTCAGAATACCAGCTTCATAAAGCTCAACAGCAAAGGCCATGACTTGTGGGGCTGTATATCCATCCACCCCATACTCTTGAGCGCGTTGAGCGATTCTGAAGCCAAAATCCAGGTCGGAAAAAGCCCCCATTGCATAGGTGAGTTTAGTGTAGCATTTCATCATGTATCTTCCGATTCCTGGGTAGTAAATTGAGCCTCCGCATTGCAGCGGACAGTTGTAACAGCTTATTAACCGCTCCAGGGAGCTATCAAGGTCATTCCTCCACTTTTCTGCCACTTCTTCGGTCCAATAGTCCTTCCTCCGCTGCCGGGCATTTCCCCAGGCGAAATTACTGGTATGCCACCGCTCATCATGTAGTGCCATCTCTTGGGGGGCCCCGAGGCCTTCCAAAATAGGTATTTGGCCCCTAACCGGGTTCTGCAGCCGGACTTTTGTGTAGTCCCACACTTGGTCGCAAAGCTTCATAAATTCATCCGGTCGGGCAATATTGATATCCTTTCTGCCCCGAACAGCTACTGCCTTAAGCTTTTTGTCTCCCATAACGGCGCCTATCCCCAGTCGGCTGGCGCTGGACTTACCGTGCTCGATAGAGGCAAAATAGACCCTATTTTCACCAGCTGGACCGATACTAAGCACCTGGATTTTCCCATCCCCTAACTCCTCTTTAATAAGCTCTTGGGCTTCAAAGGCGCCTTTGCCTTGTAAGTGAGAGGCATCGCGTATTTCTACCTTGTCATTGTTTATCCACAAATAAACTAAATTGGGGGACTTGCCAAGGACAACCACTTTGTCATAGCCGGCAAATTTCAGTTCTGGTGCCCAAAATCCCCCCATCATTGAAAATGCCATTAGCTGAGTTTGAGGGGAAATGGAAGAAATAATGGTACGATTAGCCCCGGGAGCAAGTGTGCCGGCTAAAAGACCGGTGCCAAATATTAGCAGGTTGTCAGGAGAGAAGGGTTCAACTTCAGGTGGGATCCTGTCCCATAATATCTTGGCATTAGTACCTAGACCCCCCAGATAAAGCTCAGTTGCTTTGGGGTCAGTTTCTACTCTCTCAATGTTTCCCCGGGACAGATCAACTTCAAGATTATACCCTGTCTCTGCATACCTCATTTTCCTACTCCCTTAGGTTACCCAACCTCTAATGTGAAGTCTCATAAATAGGTATCATTTCCTGACAGCCTTTGCTAGGACTTGGTCTGCAGTCCTTGTCCATACAAAGGGTCTGGCCCCTTCATTCCAGCGAGCAAGGAATGCCTTGATGGCTGTCATAAGGGCAGCTACGCTATCAAAACTTCCCCTCCCAGTCGCCTGATTGGTGAGTATGCCAAGCCAGACTTCCACCATGTTCATCCACGAAGCTCCCGTAGGAGTGAAATGAAGATGGAAGCGCCTGTGCCTCTTGAGCCACCGCTGCACCTTCTGGTCTTTATGGGTCCCATAGTTGTCCAACACCAAGTGTAGCTCTCTATCCGGGACCTCTTCATCGAGCTGTTTCAGGAACTTGAGGAATTCCTGATGGTGATGGCGGGGTTGGCATTGCCCAATCACCTCCCCTGTGGCTATATTGAGGGTGGCAAACAGGGTGGTAGTGCCGTTTCTCTTGTAATCGTGGGCATGGCGAGCAACTCTGCCAGGGCGAAGCGGTAACATGGGCTGAGTTCGTTGGAGTGCCTGAATTTGACTCTTCTCGTCTACGTTTAAGACCAGAGCATTCTCCGGCGGATTGAGATAGAGCCCCACGATATCCACTACCTTCTCTCTTAACTGAGGGTCGGTACTGAATTTGAAGGTCTCTATGCGGTGGGGTTTCAACTCATATGCCTGCCATATCCGATGAACGGTAGCGTGGCTTACTCCAACCTTCTGTGCCAGCCTCCGAGCGCTCCAGTGGGTCATGCCCTCTGGCGGCGTCAGGGTGGTAGCTATGATCTGGGCCACTTTATCCTGGTCTATCTTTCGGGGACGGCCAGTCTTGGGCTCGTCCTGAAGCCCCTGCATACCAAACTGGGCATACCGCCTCCGCCATAGGCCAACGGTGTGAATAGAGCCTAACCCCCTTTCTACGATGGCCTGATTCTCCAGACCTTCTGCGGCAGCCAACACAATACCAGCCCTGCGCACTAACTTCTGAGCCGTCGTTGGGCTCCTTCTCCACTTGAGCAACGTCTCTCTGTCTTCTTCTGATAACTCGATCTTTGCTGCTGCGCGTGCCACCCTTTAATCATAGCACACCCAGCCAAATAATGCCAGACATTATTGAGACTTTGCACTAGCAGCTTGGGACAGGACTTCTATTAAATTGGCTGAGCTGTGGGACGGTCGTCCTCGATCCAGTCATAGCTTCTCGTTTCAAGTGCCTCCGGTGCGCCCGATGCCGCAGGGAACAAAGTCGTCATCGGGCTGTGAGAGGCTCCTTTCTTCCCCTATCAGCTCATTGCCGGGACCGCTTCCCTCCTTCTTAAGCCGGTAGCAAACCTCACCGCCTTCAGCACGTTGTGTAGTGCTAAGGCAAAGAGCCACTGGGCGCAGGCAAACACTTCCCCACTTTCACATCGACTGTGGCGGCGATATTTGTCCCGCAGTGGCAAACGTAGACCCCGATCCTTCGCTCCATAGTAACCCTTCGGTTAGAGTGCCATGACCTCAGCTAATAGTTGCTGCTGAGTGAAACCGCGGAGGTTTGCAGCCCCGGGGCGGCAGGTGGCAACGCATAAGCCGCAGCCCTTACACAGGCTCTCATTGATCACAGCCACTGTGCGGCCATCTGCGCTGATCTCAGAATTGATGGCGCTGAACGGGCAGACCTCAGTGCAAAGGAGGCAGCCAATACATCTCATGCTATCTATGGTCGCGGTCATCGGGTCCGAAGTCAGGGTACCCTTGCTGATAAGGGCTAGGATTCGGGCGGCACCGGCCGAAGCCTGAGCCACCGTATCCGGGATATCCTTGGGGCCCTGGCAACAGCCAACAACAAAAACACCATCGGTCAAGGTAGCTATTGGATCGAGCTTGGGGTGCCTCTCCAAGAAGAAGCCATCTCTGCTTTTGCCGATGTTAAACAACCTGGCAACCTGGTCTGTGTCAGGGCGCGGCTGTAAGGCTATGCACAAGATAACCATATCAACCGGGACGCGGATCATGCCTCCCAGGATGGGGTCCGCAACGCAGACAGTGAGCTTCCCTTGCTCCTCTTCAGTCAAGGCACGGTCGGTAACTCTGGCCACCTTCCCTCGGATGAACTTGACACCTTCCTCTGAGAGGCGATCGTAGAATTCCTCAAAGCCTTTGCCGAAACAGCGCATATCGATATACATCTGATATACTTCGGCATCGGTTCGTTCCTTTATCAGGTGGGAGAATTTGAGGGCGTACATGCAACATACCCGAGAGCAATATTCGTGGTAATTCTTATCGCGGCTGCCAACGCAGTGGATGATGGCTATGCTCTGCGGCGCTTGACCGTCCTTGAGCACGATGTCGCCGCCTGTGGGTCCCGTGGCGCTGCACATCCGCTCAAACTGGAGGGCGGTGACCACATTGTCATATCTACCATAGCCATACTGAGAAATAACACTGGGATCGAACACGTCGTAGCCGGTAGCCAGAACAATTGAGCCCACCTCCAACTCGACAATTTCGTCGTCCTGCTCAAGATCGATGGCATCGGCTTCGCAGAACGGTTCACAGGCACGGCACCTAAAGCAGGCGCTCTTATCAATAACGTATTTATTGGGAACGGCTTGCGGGAAGGGGATGTAAACAGCTTTTCGTTTACCCAAGCCAACGTCGAACTCACTATCCACTTCCGCTATGCACCCTTTCACGCACTCGGCACAGCCGGTGCATTTATCCTGGTCAACATAGCGGGCTTTCCTCCTCACTTTGACCTTGAAGTTGCCGATATAGCCCGATACCTGCTCCACCTCGCTATAGGTCATCAGCTCAATATAGGGGTGAGCGCCCACTGAGCTCATTTTTGGGGTCAGGATGCAGGCCGAGCAATCCAAGGTGGGGAATGTCTTATCCAGTTGCATCATGTGGCCGCCAATTGAAGCCTCCCTCTCCACCAGGTAGACCTTATGCTCGGAATCGGCGATTTCCAGAGCAGCCTGGATGCCGGCAATACCGCCACCCACAACCAAGGTGTTGGGGTTAACTGGGATCTCCTTAGCCTCCAGTGGCTCGTGGTACAAAACCCTCCTCACCGCGGCCCGGATCAAGGCCTCGGCTTTCTCGGTGGCTAAATCGCCATCTTTATGCACCCAACTACAGTGCTCCCGGATATTGACCATCTCGAATAGATAGGGATTTAGCCCAGCCTGTGCACAGACTCTGCGAAAGGTGACCTCATGCATCAGCGGCGAGCAGGCAGCGACAATGATACGGTTGAGCCCCAGCTCCTTGATGTCGTTCCTGATAAGCTCTTGCCCCGGGTCGGAGCACACGAAGTCATAATCACGGGCCACCACCACCGACTCGAAGCCCCGTGCATACTCGGTCACCTTTTTCACATCGACTGTAGCGGCGATATTCGTCCCGCAGTGGCAGACGTAGACACCGATCCTTGCCATATTAACCCTCCGAGCTTGTTAAATTGCGGCTTGGAGCAATTCCAAGATGTCCCTGATTTCAATAGCATCACCCTTTTCCATTGTTAACAGGCTGTCATCAAAATTGAGCATACAGTAAGGGCAGGAGACCGCTAACACCTCCGCTCCGACGTCAATAGCTTGCTCTATCCTGATATCGGAGAACCTCTCCTCCTTCTTGGTCTCCATCCAAATCCTCCCCCCGCCGCCACCACAGCACAGGCTATCTGGGCCGGAATCTGGGAGCTCGATCAATTCCAAGCCGGGGATGCTGTTCAGAATCTTCCGCGGCTCATCATATATCTTATTGTGACGCCCCAGATAACATGAGTCGTGATAGGCCACCTTTTTATTGAGCTCCTTGGTTGGCTTTATTTTGCCCTCATCGATGAGTTGTGCCAGAAATTGGGTGTAGTGAATAACCTCAAAATTGCCCCCCAACCCGGGATATTCATTCTTGAAGGCGTGATAGCAGTGAGGGGAGAGGGTGAGGATTTTGCTGACGCCGTTCCTGGTGAAAACCTCGATATTATTTTTGGCTAAGCTTTGGAATAAGTCCTCATCTCCTGCTTTGCGGGCACTCTCGCCACAGCAACTCTCCTCGGGGCCTAAGATGCCGAAATCCACTCCTGCTTTTTTGAGGACGTTGACGGCAGCGATGGCTATCCTTCTCGCCCGGGGGTCATAAGCAGGAGTACAGCAAGGGGCAAATAGCCACTCGGTGCCCTCGGTGAACATTTTTATATCGAGCCCCTTGGCCCAATCCGCCCTCTTCTCCCGCGCCTCACCCCATGGATTGCCCACCGTGCCGATGCTGGTCATCGTCGTCCTCAGCGCCTTGGGTGTCACTCCCCCCAGAACGCCGATGCGCCGGATAGCTCTCATGATATCTATGATCTCCACGTTCCGGGGGCACCGCTCGACGCAGGCAGCGCAAGTGGCACACAGCCATATGTCCTCGTTTTCCAAGTCGACCAGGCCGAATTGTGCCTGATGGATGAGCCTTTGGGTCATGAAGCTTCTTACCAGGTTCCACGGGCAGATGCCGGTGCAAAGGCCACATTGGTAGCATGATTTGACCGGCTCACCACCAGCCTCTATGATAGCATCCGCTGCTTCCTTAAACGGGTTTATCACTGCCATGTTAACTCCTACAAATGTGATTATACTACAGGAAATCCTTCCTCTGTGAAGGTGGTTACGGGCAATTCATCGTCCAGGCTGCGGCCCGGGACATAACGCAGCATCTTTTGCACCCCGTCTCCCACCGCTCGGAAAATGACCGTCAGCGGCAGCTTGCTCGGGCAGGCGCTCTCGCACAGGCCGCAACCCACGCAGGAAGCGACCATGTGATTCAAGCGGGTCAGCTGAAAAAGGAGTATCTCCGTGGGCATGCGCAGGGCGCCCGCTCGCTCTGCCCAGCGAAAGTAACGCTCCGACTCGGGCTCAAAGGTTGCGGTGCGGAAGAAGCACTCCCTGCAAAAGCAGATCGGACAGGCCACAGCACAGTTGTAGCAGCCAATGCAGGTGGCAAACTGGTCCGCAAATTCAGTTATGCTCTTCGTCTGCTGGCGAAACTCGGCGAAGGCCTGGTCTCGCGCCCCGCTGCGGAGTTCCACCAGCTTGGCTATTGCCTTATCTCGATCTGGTGCCTCTCCTGCTGCGAGTCCCAACTTTGCCGCCAGCTCGCTTTCCAGCGTGATCAGTATCCCATCCTCAACCCCGATCAGCCCCAGTGTGATGTCCGCTCCCCTGGGGGTGGGAAATTCGGAGATCTGACAAGCGGGGCGCAGGGTGATGGGGAGTGGTTCCGCACCACCTTCAGCTATTCTCCTTTGCAGTTCGGCTCCCTATTCATCGCTCCATACTGGCTTCCTCTTCTCAAGGAAGGCGCGCAGACCCTCCACGCCGTCTCTCGACTTCGCTATCACATTGAGATAGATATCCTCTGATATCCTCAGTGCCTCAGCAAAGGGCAGGTCATACCCGGCGTAGAGTGCCCGCTTGCTGGCTTTAATCGCCACCAAGCTATGGGCTGTCAATTTGGCCACAAATTTAGCTACCGCCTCCTCCAGCTCGGCTTCTGGCACCACCATATTTACTAAGCCGAGCCTCTGTGCCTCTGTGGCATCTATGGTATCGCCTGTGAGCAGGAACTCGAATGCCTTTTTCCTGCCCATGATGCGGGGAAATGCTGGTATCGCCAACGGGGCATAGACAGCTAATTTAATCTCTGGCTGGCCAAATTTCGACCCCTCAGCGGCGATAACTATGTCACAGAAGCAGGCGACCTCACAGCCTCCACCTAAGCAGTAGCCTTTTACCACCGCTATTGTTGGCTGTTCCAATGACATCATGGTGCGAAATAAGTTGCCAAATGTCGGGATCGCCTGATCTACTTTGTCCGGTAAGTGATCAGGAACGGAGACACCGGTTGAGAACGCCTTATCGCCAGCGCCGCTGAGAATCAATACCTTGATCTCCTCGCTCTTCCTCACCTCCTCCATGGCCTCAATCATCTCGTGTAAGGTCTTGATGTCTATAACATTGGAAGGTGGTTTGTTTATGGTGATCCTGCCTACCCTGTCCTTCACTTCAAAGACGATGTTCTCAAAATCCATTTCCATATTCCCTCGTTGCATAAATTAGACCCTCTTATGAGGGTCTTTTTATATCCATATCGAAATGATGGAATCGCCTTTGTTCATGGTCCTGTAACTGGCTACCCCCAGTTCTAAATATTAACACAAATTTGAGTTGACAGTCAATGTCATTTGCTTTGCTTTGTAGCCTGTATGGCAACAGCACAGACCTTTAATTCCGGGATCTTGGCTATGGGGTCAAGGGCTGGATTAGTGAGCACGTTTGCTGCGCATTCAGCGAAGTGAAATGGTATGAATAGCACACCGGGCTTAACCTTGTCGCTCACCAAGGCTTTGATTTCTATTTTGCCCCTTCTTGAGGCGACCTCAACCCAATCCCCGTCCTCTATTCCCAGTTTACTTGCATCCTCGGGGTTAACCTCTACAAAAGCCTCAGGGAACTCATTATTTAATGCTGGTGATCTTCGAGTCATGGTGCCGGTGTGGAACTGAGACATAACCCGTCCCGTGGTCAGGATGTAGGGGTACTGGCTATCTGGCTCTTCTGCGGGCTCTCTATAGGCCACGGCGTGGAACTTTCCCTTTCCCCTGGTGAATTGCTTTGTGTGCAAGATAGGAGTTCCGGGGTGGCTTTCGTCAGGGCACGGCCATTGCAGGCCATCGGGTTGGTTCAGCCTTTCATAGTTCATGCCAGCATATTGCGGCGTCACCTTTCGCAGCTCGTCAAATATCTCGCTTGGCGACGTGAATGGGAATAGTTGACCGGCGCCGACAACCCTTGCCAGCTCACACACAATCTCCCAATCCGGCCTCGACTCTCCCGGCGGGTCTATCGCCCTTCTTATCCGCTGTACCCTTCTCTCAGTGTTGGTAAACGTTCCCTCCTTCTCAGCCCAACAGGCAGAGGGCAAAACAACATCAGCGAGCTTCGCCGTCTCGGTGAGAAATATATCTTGAACGACGAGGAATTGCAGATTCTCCAGACCTTGCTTCACGTGGCCTATATCCGGGTCGGATACCATGGGGTTTTCTCCGGTTATATACATCGCCTTTACCTTTCCCTCGGAGGCGGCGTTTATCATCTCGACAACAGTCAAGCCGACTTGAGACGGGAGCTCGGCCACACCCCAGACCTCTGCTATCTTTGCCCTCTTCTCGGCATCGGTGACTGCTTGATAACCAGGGAATACATTGGGCAAAGCTCCCATATCACAGGCACCCTGAACGTTGTTCTGCCCTCGCAGCGGGTTTATCCCGCTGCCCGCTCTGCCCACATTGCCGGTCAACATAGCCAGATTTGCTATGCTCATCACATTATCGGTGCCGGTGCTGTGTTGCGTTATCCCCATGGCGAAGAGGATAGCGCTGCTTTTGGCCTCGGCGTAGATCAAAGCAGCCTTCTCGATATCCGCTGCCGGCACCCCGGTGATCCTCTCCACCTTGTCCAAGGGATAATCGTGGATCGTTTGCAACAGCTCTTGAAATCCCTCTGTCCTCTCTTGGATGAACTCTTTATCCTCGAGCCCGTGGTCAATGATCACCTTCATCATCCCATTCAAAAGCGCCACATCACTGCCTGGGTTCTGCTGCAAATAGACATCGGCCACATTACAAAGCTGAATGCCCTTAGGGTCAGCAATGATAATCTTGGCTCCTCTTTCCTTAGCCATGATTACTCTTCTGGCAATCAGAGGATGTTGCGATGTGGTATCGGACCCGATGATGAAAATACAGTCGGCCTGCCCCAGGTCAGCGATGGAATTGGTCATTGCCCCGCTGCCAAAGGCAGCGAGGAGGCCAGCCACGGTGGAGGCGTGGCAAAGGCGGGCGCAATGGTCAACATTATTGGTGCCAATAACTGCGCGGGCGAACTTCTGTATTAAATAGTTCTCCTCATTGGTGCACTTAGCCGAGGAAAGAACAGCAATGGCATCGGGGCCATCTTTGCCCTTGATCTCCTTGAGCTTATTCGCCACCAAATTCAAAGCTTCATCCCAGGTTGCCTCTCGGAATGAGCCGTTATCCTTGATCAGTGGTTTCTTCAGTCGATCCTGGTGCCCGATGAACTGGTGCGCATTCCATCCTTTGATGCATAATCTGCCCTCGCTTATCTGGTGCCTTGACCAGGGCATGGTCCCGACGGCATTCCCGTCTTTGGCCGCCAGCAGGATGCCACACCCGGCGCCGCAGTAAGGACAGATGGTGGGGATGAAGCTAAGCAAGTTCAACGCCTCCTGCCTTCAATTCCTCCTCGCTGATTGTCCCCAAAGGAGGGAGGACAGCGATATCGATTCCCGGTTCATAGTGAAAGATGGCGCTTAGCTCTTTATGCAACATGTGATAGAGCTTTGATATCGGGATCTGCATGGGGCAAGCCGCCTCACATTGGCCGCAATTTAAGCAGCTATCGGCAACGTGGATCAGCCGAACGAGATGAAAGAGCTTCTCAGGAGGCAGTTTCCCGGCCTTGATCAAGATCCTGTCGGCATCGAGGTAACAATCCTTACAGTAGCATATGGGACATGCGTTTCTACAGCCGTAGCACTTGATACATTTGTCAAACTGGCGGAGCCAATAATTGAGTCTGTCTTCAGCCGACATTCCCCGCATCTCAGCGAAATCCTCTTCTTGCCGCCGGGTTGCTCTCTCCTTTGTTGCTGCCGATTCTATTTCGCCCCCCTCGTCTGCTGATAACTTTGCCGCAGAGACTATCTCCCTCCCTTTCTCGGTGTTGACGGTGATCGACATCGGCTCCCGATCGATGCCACAGCTGATATCAGCCATAGTTGGCAGCGGGTATTCACAGCGGCGGCAGTTTGGGGCCAGGAGGGTTTCATCTAAGGCTGTTCTCTCCCCGCTGGCCTCGATTTCGCTGCCCAGGATGTAAAGCTCCTTTGCTCTCTTATCGCTGGGCTTGGCCACTCCATGGCATTCCAGCCCGATCATGTAGATATTATCTCTATTGATCTGATTTCTCTTCGCCAGCTCGATTATGCCCCTGGCGTCACAGGAGCGAACGACGACGGCGATCTTCTTATCCTTATCGCCGTACTCGGCGAGCAATTTGGCCAGGCTAAGCGGGTTATATGAGGTGACAACTATCTTCTCTGCATCCCGCTCATCGGCAATGAAGGCGGGGACGATATCGTATTCATCCAGTCCTTGGACGAAAGCTAACACCTCATCGACGAGCCCCGATCTCAGCATGGCGCTGACGATGTGCTGAATCTTTTCGCTGTATTCGCTCCGTCCCATTCAGACGCCTTTTAGTGGATTAGGCCCTAGCTTTTTGATCGTCTCAGTGAAGTCTCTCACCGTATCGGCGAATCTGATCCCCTCTGAGGCGGAGACCCACTCCAGCCGCACCCTATCGGGCTCAATCCCCACGGTGTCAAGCAGTTTTTTTACTGCTGTGATCCTGCGCCTGGTATAATAATTCCCTTTCATGTAATGGCAATCACCGGGGTGGCAGCCGCTGATGAGCACACCATCGACCCCACCCAGTAGTGCTTTGAATATGAATACCGGGTTCACCCGGGCGCTGCACATCACTCGGATCACTCTGATATTAGGCGGGTATTGCAGCCTGCTGACCCCGGCCAGGTCAGCGCCGGCATAACTACACCAGTTGCACAGGAAACCAAGTATCTTGGGCTCGAATTCGTTGTTCACACAAAGGCCTCTATTTGGGCTAAGATATGTTTGTCTGCAAAGCCGCGCAGCGAGCAGGCAGCAGAGGGACAAACGGCTGCGCAGTTGCCACATCCTTTACATAATAACTCGTTCACCTTGGCTACCCATCTCTCTTCGTCGAATGCTATCGCCTCGTAGGGGCAGGCATGGATGCATAGCTGACACCCGGAGCAGATATCCGCATCGATGGCGGCGACAACGCCCTCACTCAATATCACCTCTTTGGATAGTATAGTCATTGCCCGGGAGACAGCAGCCTGGGCCTGGGCGATGCTTTCCTTTATCGACTTCGGGTTATGGGCCAGACCACACATGAAGACGCCATCAGTGGCGAAGTCCACAGGGCGAAGCTTCATGTGAGCCTCCAGGAAGAAGCCATCCTCATTCAATGGCACTTTATAGAGCTGCGACAGATGTTTGTTGCTCTGCGAGGGAACTATGGCTGCGGCCAAAGCCAATATATCGGCATCGATGACCAGGCGCTCACCCAATATGGGTTCGGTCACGCTGACCTTGAGCCCGTCTTCGCCTTTTTCCACCACCGGTTTATCATCCACTTCATAGCGAATGAAGATGACTCCCTTATCCCTGGCTTGTTGGTAATAATCCTCATCAAAACCATAGGTTCTTATATCCCGATAGAGGATATAGATGTTCATCTCTGGATTTACCTCTTTGAGCTTTAAGGCACACTTCACTGAATGACCGCAGCAAATCCGGCTGCAATAAGGTCTCTCCTCATCTCTGGAGCCGACACATTGAATCATGACCACGTTATGGGAGTCGGTGACCATGCCGTTGCCCTTGGCTATCTCCCCTTCTAATTCCGACAAGGTCAGCACCCTGGGGTCTTCCCCATAGAGATACTCACTTGGCTTGTATTCCTCGGCGCCGGTGGCGATTATGGTCACTCCGTGCTCTATTTCCTCGATCTTGCCTTCGGGCATCTTCGATAGCTTGGTGCTGAAGTTGCCAATATAGCCAGTGGCGTCAACGATATCAGAGCTGGTATGGACGTGGATTAGGGGATGTTGGTTAACGCTTTGGCTGAGCCCGGCGAGATATTCCTGGACGTCTTCTCCGCTCAAGGTGTGATGGATTCTCCTCGCTATCCCGCCCAGGCTTTCGCTCTTTTCTACCAGGTGGACCTCAAATCCCTGCCCGGCGAGGCTCAGGGCTGCTACCATGCCCGCGATGCCACCGCCAGCAACCAGGGCCACAGGCGTCACCTTTAATGAAAATCTCTGCAGTGGCTCGAGCAGCGTGGCCTTGGCCACTGCCATGCGCACCAGCTCTTTTGCCTTTTCCGTGGCCGCCTCCTTCTCCTCCATGTGGACCCAGGAGCACTGGTCACGGATGTTGGCCATCTCAAATAGATAGCGGTTTAGCCCCGCCTCTCTCATTGTCTCCTGAAACATGGGCTCATGGGTTCGTGGCGTGCAAGAGGCAACCACCACCCGATTGAGGTTATGCTCTTTGATTTTCTCCTTGATCCGCTCTTGGGTATCCTGAGAGCAGGAATAGAGGTTCTCATCGGCGAAGACGACATTGGGCAGGGAAGCGGCATATTCCGTTACCTCGGGGACGTTGACTACGCCGCCGATGTTTATCCCGCAATGGCAGATGAAGACGCCAATCCTTGGTGGCTCTCCAGCGACATCCCTTTCCGGCGGATACTCCTTCTCCTTGACTAGGGTATTGCGTGCCGGGGAAAGCAACGCCGAGGAGCCTGCAGCCGCTCCACTGGCCTGCATCACCGTCTCAGGGATATCTTTGGGTCCCTCAAAGGCGCCGCAAACAAATATCCCTGGCTTTGAGGTATTGACTGGAGAAAAATCGCCAGTATGGCAAAATCCATACTGGTTGACTCTCATGCCCGATTTCTCAGCCAGATCAGTAGCCCCTGAGGGGCAGTTAAGCCCGATGGAAAGGACGACCAAATCGAATTCCTCCCAAGTTACCTTTCCCTTTTCATTGGCATACCTGATACGCAGGTTCCCGCTGCCATCTACCTCTTCGATGCTATAGATCTTCGATCTGATAAATCTCACCTTGTGTTCTTGTTCCGCCCGCTGGTAGTAGCGCTCAAAACCCTTGCCGTGGGTCCTCATATCCATGAAGAAGATGGCGGTATCTAAGGGCACGGTGCTATGCTCCTTGGCGACAACAGCCTCTTTTATGGCATAGGTGCAGCATACCGATGAACAGTAGCCACTGCCATAGACTATATCCCTTGAGCCGATGCATTGAATCCAGGCGATCTTGCCTGGCGTCTGTTTATCTGAGGGCCTTAATAGCTGACCTTGATATGGTCCCGAGGCGCTCAGGATTCGCTCGAACTCAATGCTGGTCACCACATTGGGGTATCTGCCATAGCCATAGTTGGAGATGAGGCTGGGATTGAATTTGTCAAAACCGGGGCACAAGATGATAGCGCCCACTTCTACCTCGATGAATTGGTCCTCCTGCTCGAAATCGATGGCATGTGCAGGGCAGAATTTTTCACAGGCCCGACAGGTGCCTTTTTGAAAGTAGGCGCAGAGTTCTCTATCTATAACCGGGATGTTTGGTATCGCTTGCGGGTAAAGGATGTAGATAGCCTTTCTCTTGCTTATGCCAGCATCAAACTCGCTATCCGTTTTCCAGGGACATTTCTCTTGGCACACACCGCAGCCGGTGCATAGCGACTCATTGACAGATCTTGCCCGTTTCCGGATCGAGACTTTAAACCTGCCCGGCTCCCCCTGGATATCTGTGACCTCGGCATAGGTTATGGTCTCGATATTGCGGTGCCGGCCACAATCCACCAATTTAGGAGACAGAATGCACATTGAGCAATCGTTGGTGGGGAAGGTCTTGTCAAGCTGGGCCATCACTCCGCCGATGGCTGGTGATTTCTCCACCAAGTAGACGTAATAACCTGATTCAGCTAAATCGAGGGCTGCCTGTATCCCTCCGATCCCGCCGCCAACAACCAGCACTGCTCCGATTTTCTCCGAATTCATTTAAGAACCTCTGCTATTACCCTGAGGCACTCCGGTATGCTCGATCCAGTAATTGAATTGGGTGCACCACCTGGGAATTCAATCCCTTCCGTTTGACGCCTAAACGAAGTTGCATCAGGCATCCTGGGCAGCCAGTGGCGATCAGATCGGCTTCGGTGGCGGCAATGTTGCTCATCTTTCGTTCTAAGAGCTTCATCGAAAGCTCGTAGTGGGTGAGATTATAGGTGCCGGCACCACCACAGCACCAATCCGCCTCTTTCATTTCCACGAGTTCCAGCCCGGGGATAAGGTGAAGCAGTTGACGGGGCTGGAGGGCGACCTTCTGTTCCCGCACCAGATGGCAAGGGTCGTGATAGGTGACCTTCGCCCTTACCTCCCCAAAATCCCGTCTCAAGTCTATACTCTGGGTTAAGAACTCGCTGATGTCCTGTATTTTCTGGCTGAAAGATAGAGCGCGCTGGGCATATTCGGGATCATTCTTGAGCAGGGCGTGATACCCTTTGAGGAACGACCCGCAAGTAGCACAGTCGGTCACAATGACCTCAACCCCAGTCGATTCAAAAACGTCAATGTTATGTCTGGCCAGATTTGTCGCCTGTTCCATCTCCCCATACCCGCTATAAGGCATGCCACAGCATTTCACGTTCTTTGGGGTCACGACCTCACATGAGTTCTCGGTCAAGACTGACACTGTCGCCAGGCTATTGGAGGCGAAAACCACGTTCTGAGCACAGCCCAGGAAAAAGCCCACCCTTTGTTTGCTCTCCCCTTTGGCCGGCGTCACCTCTGCTAACCGACTTCTCAAAGGTCTCGCCGATAGTGGAGGCAGCAAATATTCCATGCTTCTCAACTTCTCGGGGAGAATATTGAGCGCCTTTGACCCACGCATCAGCGACTGCAAACCGGAACGTTGATAAAGGATTAAAGGGCGGGTGAGAAGCTCCAGTCTTTTGGGGAAGGGCAATATGCGTTGAAAGGCAAACTTCCTGAGAAAGGAGGGGTGAACATAGCCCTCTCTTACCGCCATGTCGCGCAGAACAGCTGCCACATCGCTGAACTTCACGCCCTGGGGACAGTGGAAGGAGCAGGTAAAGCACATGAGGCAAAGCCAGATGAGATGGGATGAAAGAACCCTGTCTTTCATCCCCAGGAGGATCATCCTGATAATCTTTCTGGGGTCGAAGTCCTCGTCTATCTCGCTAATCGGGCAGCCAGCGGTACAGAGGCCGCAAGCGAAGCAGGATTTGATGCTTTCGCCTAAAGGCTGCTCGGCAACCTGATACTTGAACTTGGGATCGAGTCCCTTGGTTGAAATCAAATCGTTTCTCAATCTATTGCCAATAAGCCCAATCCCACCACCAGATATAGCATATCAATCATCGTCGCTATCGTCAATAAGGCTTTGCTCTTGACTGATTGAGATTTCGCCTTCTACTGGAAACACTCCTTTTCTGCGCTTAGTCACCTCCCTGCGCCATAGCGAGACGAACAGCGCCAAAGCTCCGATGAGGAGCGCCACCAGAAGAGCATCACGGAAGCCAGCGATAACGAAGACAGTACCCGCGATAGCCAAGCCAATAGACATCCCCATTTGTCTTACCGTGGGGATCATCGCTGAGGCTGTGCCCAGCCTTTGTCGCCCCACTGCGCCCATGATAGCGCTGGTATTAGGTGTCACAAAGAGTCCGATGCCCAAGCCCGTGATTGCCAAGCGGAGCACGACATCGCTGGTGGTGGATGTAGTATTCAGCTTGCTGAGGAGGAAAAGACCGAGGCAGGTCAGAATGAGCCCGGCGAAGCATAACAGGAAGGATCCCCGCCGATCGTAAAGCCTGCCGCTCAGCGGTGCTATTATCACCCTCAACAGTGGAATTGTCATCAGCAGCAAGCCGGCTCCGGTTGAGGAATAAGCGACATCCTCTATCAGATAAAAGGGCATAAGAAAGGTGACTGCAGCTATCGCCATGTAGAAAAGCAGATGGCTCCAGGTTGCTGTGGCGAACAGCCGATCTCGGAACAGCCCCAGGTCGACCACAGGCTCAGCCGTCCTTCTCTCCACCGCCAAGAACAGAAACAGCAACGCTATAGCTGCCGTCCCCAGGCCGAGGACAAAAAGCGAGGTCCAGCCCTGCGTCTGCCCCTGGTTGACCGCGAGTAGAAGGCAGGTAAGGAATCCAAAGAGGGTCAGCGCTCCCCAGAGGTCAAACCTGCTTCTCGGGCTAGCAGCCGGCTGTTCTTTGAGCATGGTCCAAGCCATCACCGAACCGATAACCCCGATGGGCACCCTGGTATAGAAGATGGAAGTCCAGCCCAGGGCATCGATGAGCAAACCCCCGAGGACGGGACCAATCGTTAGCCCAACCCCCGTTGCAGCCCCCACGATGCCCAATGCCTTGCCACGCTCCCGGGAAGGAAACGAGGCGGTGACAATGGCTATACCCGTGGCTACAAGCATGGCCGCGCCTACGGACTCCAGCAGGCGAAATAGGATAAGCTGGGTGATATTCTGCGCCAGAGGGCACAGGCCCAGGCCCAAGGTGAAGATGATAAAGCCGGCAGTGTACAAATGCTTCCGCCCGATGATATCGCCAGCCCGTCCCAGGATGAGCATCAGTCCGGTGCCGACAAGCAGGTAGATGAGAAATACCCAGAGCACTGTGGCCGGGCCGGTGTGAAATACCTCGCCAAGCTTGGGCAGGGAAATGGGAATGATGCTGGCATCCAAAGTGGTCATGAAGCTGCCAATGGAGACAATGATCATCGCTGTCCACTTGGAGGGGATCCCTCTGCGAACCTCTTCCATTTTCTTCACGGTCTAAGTCTTTGCTTTGTCCACGGATAGAGTCAATGGCTTTTCTCTAATCTCACTGCGCATATCTTCAGTCCGGGGATTTTGCACGCGGGGTCCATTGCGGAATTGGTAAGCATGTTTGTCGGCGTTTCAGCGAAATGGAAGCCCATGGCCAGTACACCAGGGGGTGAAGCTTCGGTTATTTTTGCCTTCGTCTGCACTTCACCCCGTGGCGAGATAACCCGCACCATCTCGCTATCGGCGAGCCCTAAGCTTGCGGCGTCTGCTGGATTTATCTCTACCTGTTCTTCAGCTTTCAGTGTGTTAAGCCCGTGCACCTTTCTGCTCATGGCGCCGAATTGATACAAACTGCGCTCGGTGACGAGCATCAGGGGATAGTCATCATCGGGCAGCTCTGCCGCTGCTTTGTGGCTTAAGGGCATAAACCTACCTTTGCCATGGGCAAGGCCCTCGGTGTAAACGCTTTCCTCCTCCAAACGGCTGTAGGAGATGCCGCCGTAGCTTGGGGTGAGGCGGGCGATCTCCTCCATGATTTGGCCCGTGTGTTCGAAATCAAATCCTTGGGCGCCCAGTTTCCGGGCAATCTGGCTGGCGATCCACCAGTCCGGCTTGGCATTGCCTATGGGTTCGATTGCCTGGCGCACCCGCTGCACCCTGCTCTCGGTGTTGGTGAAGGTGCCGTCTTTCTCGGCGAAACTGGCTGCTGGCAACACGACGTGAGCCAACTGGGCGGTTTCGGTGAGGAAAAGGTCCTGGACGATGAGGAACTCCACCCTCTCCAGCGCCTGTTGCACATATTGAGCATCGGCCATAGTTAGCATCGGGTTTGCGCCCGCGATGTAAAGGGCCTTGATCTTTGCCTGATGGGTCGCGTGGAGCATTTCGCCCAGGCTTAGCCCTGGAGTCGAGTTCAAGCGATCGCCCCAGGCAGCCTCAAATTTGCTGTTAACCTCAGGATCAACGACTGGCTGATAGCCAGGATAGAAATCGGGCAGGGCACCCATATCGCAGGCACCCTGTGCGTTGTTCTGTCCCTGGAGCGGACTCATCCCGCTGCCGGTGAGCATGGCCAGATTGGCAATGGCGGCTACGTTATCGCTGCCATGAATATGCTGGGTTATACCTGAAGCATAAAGGATGGTGCCAGGTTTTTGGCTGGCATATGTCCGGGCAGCCTCAATGAGCAACTCTTGGGGCACCGCGGTCACTCTCTCCACGGATTTGAGGTCGAAATCACGGAATGAATCTGCAAAGGGGGCGAAGTTCTCACACTGCTGCTCGATAAACGACCAATCAGCCAGTTCCTCATCGACAATGACTCGCATCATACCCATGAGCAAGGCGACATCGCTTCCCGGGCGATGCTGCAGCCACAGGCTGGCATGGCGACAGAGCTCGATCTGGCGCGGGTTGGCCACGATAAGCTTGGCCCCTTTACGCGCTGCTCTTCTCAGTCGCTGCCCAATTATAGGATGCGAGGCTGTGGGATTGGCTCCGATGACAAAGATGCAAGCGGCATCATCGATGTCGCTGATAGGGTTGGACGTAGCGCCGCGGCCAGGGCTTTGGCGAAGGGCAACAGGGGAGGGGGCATGGCAGAGACGGGAATAAACATCGATGTTGTTGCTGCCCATTACCACTCGGGCAAATTTCTGCATCACATAATTATCCTCGTTGCTGCACTTGGCTGAGGAAATAAGTCCAAACTTCTTCCCTTTATAATTCGCCAGCCTATCAGCGATAAGTTCAAGTGCTTCCTGCCAAGATACCTGGACCAATCTCCCATTTTGCCTTATCAAGGGGGAGACCAATCGCTCCGGGTGGTGCACAAACTCAGCGATGCCGAACCGACCCTTGACGCAGAGGCTACCCTTATTCACTGGGCTGTGGTCATTGCCACGCACGCTGACAATGGCGCCTTTCTCGATGCCCAAATAGATACCACAGCCAACGCCGCAGTAGGGGCAGATGGTTTCCACCTCCTGCGTTGCCCATTTGAAATCCTTAGCCACCAAGGCACCGACAGGGCAAATAGCAACGCATTCGCCACCAGACTCACATCTTGATGCGATCAACGGCTGGCTGGCAAAGGGGCGGATGACGGAGTCAAAGCCACGGAAGGCGAAGTCGATGGCATCAGCACCGGAGCGCTCGCTGCAAGCCCAGACGCACTTCCCGCAGACAACACACTTATTGGGATCGTAGAGGAAAAAGGGGTTACTGGAGTCTATGGGGAGCGACTTAGCCGTTTTTCTAAAGCGCTGTGGCTTTAACTTGATGCCAAGGGCTGCGGCGATCTTTTGCAGCTCGCAGTGTCGATTCTTAGCGCATGCCGGGCAATCGACGTGGTGGGCGGCGATGAGTAGCTCGGCAGCAGTGCGGCGCAGCCTTCCCACCCTTGGCGTTTCAGTATGGACTACCATCCCCTCAGCTACCTCCTCGGTGCAGGCGGTCACCGGTGCTGGTCGCCCTTCGATCTCGACGAAGCAGAGGCGGCAGCCGGCGAATGGCTGCTCCGCCTCGCGGATGGCACAGAGGTTGGGGATGTAGATGCCGGCATCGAGCGCTGCCCAGAGCACCTTCTCGCCCTTGCGGGCCTCGACTGGGATGCCATCGATGGTCAAGTTGA
>Ga0209427_10001578_pt1 | contig 26418 bp, 26 predicted proteins | sample DeeMarSWOR136_30_FD_187465 | JGI IMG/M metagenome (GOLD analysis project Ga0209427, IMG submission 187465) | Marine sediment microbial communities from White Oak River estuary, North Carolina - WOR-1-36_30 (SPAdes) (version 2) | ecosystem: Environmental > Aquatic > Marine > Intertidal zone >...
ATCTTCCACACTTCTTACAAATTTTTCTGATTCTGCCCCACTTAGCCAATACATATTAATTCTTTGATTTCCGAAACCTCTAGATTCTAAAATTCTGTTAGCAAATTCGACATGTTTATTAGCCGTAAAATTACCGTTTTTAAATTGGCACTCATTAGGTCTTCAACCAACAAGCATCACTCCATCTGCTCCAGATTTTATGCTATAAAGGATATGCTTTAAATCTACTCTTCCTGTGCAACGAACTTTAATTATTTTTATGGAAGAAGGATATTTCATTCGAGAAACACCTGCTAAATCTGCTGCACTATATCCTCACTTTAAACAAGCAAAAGCAACAATTTTATAGTTATAGTTGTCCATTGTTTAACCACCTCCTAAAATTCCATCAATTTCTGCGAATAATTGATGATCTCGATAATATCTTATGTCAATTGCCTGAGTAGGACAGCATGTCGCACAAATACCGCATCCATCACAGTTTATCTCATCAATGAACGCTCCTATATCTTCTTCAATTCTAACGGCATTTTTAGGGCATTCTTTTTCACATCTTCTACAGGAAATACAAAAATCGCTATTAACTTCAGCAGTGATTAGCTCAATATCAATTTCTCCAGGTGATGTTAATTCTGCTACTTTACTAGCAGCAGCTCTAGCTTGAGAAACTGAATAAGAAATATTTTTCGGTCCTTGAGCAAATCCGGCTATAAATATACCTTTCGACTTAGTTTCTTGTGGTAATAAACCGAAATGTGATTCTGTGAGAAATCCATAAGTGTTAGTATCAAGATTTAAGATATCTACAATTTGCTGAGTCCCTTTTGAAGGTAAAGCGGCTGTAGATAATACAACTAAATCAGCATCTATTTTTACAATTTTATCCGTCAATGTTGAATACACTCGAACTTTCACGTTTTTTGTTTCAGGGTCTTCAGAAATTTCACCTACCTTCCCACGTATCATTCTAATACCTGCGTCTTTAGCACGTTCATAGTATTCTTCAAATCCTTTTTCAGGGGTTCTTATATCAATATAGCAGATTGTTATGTTCGCATCAGGAAATTCTTCTAAAAGCAATCTTCCATTCTTTAAAGCAAGCATACAGCACACTCCGCTGCAGTAAGTTCTTTCTTCTTCTCTACTTCCGACACATTGTATGAAAACTATTTCTTTAGGTTTTTTTGTATCAGAAATTCGATGCACATGACCTTCAAGCGGTCCATTTGGAGCTAATATTCTTTCCAATTGAGCCTGAGTTATAACATTTTCAAATTCTCCATATCCATATTCGTCGTATGGTTCATGAATATCCCAACCAGTTGCTATGATGATTGTACCAACTTCAATACTAATTTCTTCTGGTTCCTGGCCAAAGTTGATGGCATCCAATTCACAAGCATCTACACATGAAAAGCACTCTACGCAAGCATTTCTGTCAATATCATATATAAACGGTACTGCTTGACCAAATGCAATATCTATTGCTTTTCGTGCTCCTAAATTTTCATCAAAATAATTCGTTGTAAAAACTGGACACACTTCAGCACATGCACCACAGCCATTACATTCATCGGTTGTATAACGTGGTTTCTTCTCAATTGTGACCTTATAATTACCGACATATCCTTCTACCTTCTTAACTTCACTATAAGTTATCAATTCAATATTTTCATTTCTATTGACCTCTAACATTTTAGGGCCGCAAATTCATATTGCACAGTCATCTGTTGGAAAAGTACGGTCCAACTGAGCCATTCTTCCTCCAATTGTCGTTTTTCGTTCTACTAAGTAAACTTTAATACCTTGATTGGCAAGATCGAGGGCTGCATTCATTCCTCCTATTCCACCCCCGACCACCAAAGTAGCTTTAGTGACAGGAACAGTTTTGATAGGGACAGGCTCAAGGCGTTTTGCCCTTTCAATGCCACTTTTTACTAAAATTTTTGCTTTTTCAGTGGCTTCTTCTTTAGTGTCTGTACACCAAGAACAATGTTCGCGCACATTTACCATTTGAAAATAATAAGGATTTAAATCAGTTTTAGCTATGGTACCTCTGTAGATCACCTCATGTGTACGCGGAGTTCAAGCAGATGCTACAATTCTATTTAAATTCTTTTCTTTAATATCTTCTATAATTTCATTTTGTGCATTATCTGTTCATAGAAATGGATTTTTTTTCGATATTACAATTTCATCTCCAAGGCTCTTAACATAATCAGTTAATTCATCGCAATCTACCTTAGTTCTAATATTTACACCTCATTGACAAGCATAGTATCCAATCCGATGATTTTCGTTATTAATCATTCTATTTTTTCACATCCACCTCGTGCTTTTACAAAATTGTATATTCATAAATTTCAGAGATTTTTATTAGATGATTTTTAAGTTCCAATATTGATCTTTTTGTAACGATCAATATTAAATATTTTTTTTTTAGAATTTATTCATTTTCAATATTTTTAATACTTTCTGTTAATCGATATAATCATTTATTTGTAAAGCGGTTACAACATCGAAACATTTTTGACCAGATTGAAGATTCTTAACTATCTGATTTTTGAAAAGGTCAACGGAAGAGGTAATAATGATCGATCTCTGACATTTAGTTTTTGATTCTTTTCAAAAAAGTCGAAAATATTATTCAAAGTATCGAGAATAGAAACTTAAATATAGTTCATACAATTTTTTTATTTTTCAAAATTTCAATAAATAGTTTTTAATTAGAGGGAATGTAAAGTATTACGATATTCTCTATAATATAATGATTTATGTAAAAGAAACCTTTTCACAACTGGTCTGAACATTGAAGTAAATAACCGTGATAGTGCTACTTTTTTTCTTACTTCATTAAAATAATCATCAAGCGTGTGCTGTTGATATTGTAAAAGATCCTGGCTTTTATAAGTTGTCATAAATCCACAGTGAAAACCTTTTGTACTAAAAGCTTCAGAAGGTAAAGGAACATTACCTATCCCAAAAATATCCATCATTTCATTGAGATATGCTCTATAAGAGATTCGACATCTTTCACCACCTGCGATATGTAGGATTTCTCCCCATACATTCTCGTTTTCAACTGCATTAGCTAAAGCTAAACCAACATCTTTAGTATCACAAACTTCAATACAAGTGTTTAAAGGCATCTCAAACATAAGTGGATCCATTTGAAGTTTATTAATTGAGACAATATACGTTAAACGGCATATAACCCACTCTAATCCTGAATTTCTAATGAGTTCTTCACACTTAACTTTTTGTTTAGCATACTCATCATCGTCATTAGGATTCAAAGGATCAGTTGGTAGAATTAAGGGATTTTTTGTTCTATCCCCATATATTGCTATTGAAGAGGTAAATATGAGTTTCGGTTTTTGTGGTTGTTTCTTCATAGCTTCAATTATATTTGAGGTCCCTCCAACATTTACAGCCTCAGCAAACCGAGGTTTTTTATCAGCAATGGGGGGTATTATAGCTGCCACATGGATAATAACGTCACATCCTGAGACTACATATTCTACATCATTCGAATTCCTTATATCACCCCAGATTATTTCAACCCGATTCTTAAATTTATGTGCAAGATGACGAGTTCTTTTATTTTTAATATCAAAAACTCTTATTTTATGATTTCTTTTCAATAATTCATTCAAAGTACTTAACCCTACATTACCAAATGCCCCTGTTAATAATATTCTCAAAAATAATTTCACCTTTCTAGAAAAATTAGAATATGTCAGATCTAGATATATCAGTCACTTATTATATAAATTATAGATATATAAATTTTTGGGAAAAGAAAGCTATAGAACACAAAATTAGATTTCGTCGAAATATATATAAATATATATTATAATTCTTTCATATTTATATTGTGGCAAAAAATAATCTAAAATTTAATATAATCATAACTTTTAAATATATAGTTTTATATACTAGTGATGAGGTATATAAGAAATAAAAAGGGTGAAAAAAGCAAAAAAAATGTCGACTAAAGTGATTTATGAGATTATATTGGGTGTTATTGGAATCTCTGGTCTGGCTGCATTAGGAGTTGTTCTATTAATCCTGATTGGAATCATGGCTTAATAATCACTTAAAGTTTATGATTTTTCGTTTATGATTTTTCATTAGCTTTCAGATTCTCAATTCTTTGGTCAATCTCTTTTGTTACATTTTGAAGTTTATCAACAATTTTAGATATAACTATTTTTCGTCTTGAAAGAATCCTGAGTTTTTCTTCATTTGTTTTATCAACTAAACTTGAATCATCAAGCAATTCAGGACCAAATAAACTTTCAAAATCATAAGGAACATTTGTATCAGTGATCCCTATTGTTGACATAATCATGGATAAGAGTGATTTTCGCATATTTTGCTGTCGTTCAACAAGCATTTTCAATGTCTTTTTCCCTTTCTGTGTAATTTCATAAACTTTTCGTTCTCTTTTTCCCTCCATTTCAGTGGTATATCTTATTAAACCTTTTTCTGTTAATGATGATAAATGTGGATATAATGAGGATGCGGTTGGATTCCATACACCATACGTATCGTCTTTTATAATTTGCATTAAATTATACCCATGAGAAGGACTTTTTTCTAAAGCTAATAGAATTAATGTACTAATATGTCCCTTTTTCATTGACTGTTCTATCGCATCGGCTATAGCATCGATTTTTTCCGAATTTTTCATTTTTTCACTCATAATTAATAAGAAGAAAAAATATCAAATATAGATATGTCAAAGTGCGTAATAAATATTAATATTTAGAGTTTGTGTAATAATAACTGGAAAGACTAAATTATAAGAGCTTTATATTTTACTTCTGAATTGATCTTATATTTAATTCAGGTTTCAGTAATATAATTATCGAAATCGGGATGATCCAAACTAGTATTGAGAAGAGCAATAACCATTCTAAGAATGGTGTACTGTCAATTAGGTTTAAAATAGAGACCGTCAATGGTCCAAATATTCCATAAATTCCTAAAATTTTCGGGATTTTGGTACTATACAAGACAATTAACCAACCCATGAAAAAAGCTCCAAAAGTAAATCCACCAAAAGCTAAATATGACATAATATCATGTGGTCTTTCTCCTAAAATGGACAAAAATTCGTAATCGCGATCGGCTGAAAAGATTCCAACACCTATATAGCCGAGATTTCCGATTATACTAAATAAGAAGGCAAAACTGCTTAACCTAAAACGTAACCGAGAATAATGTTGCTCTCCCAAATCCTCTCTATTAGGCAATGGAGCAAGTAATTGTTCCAAGTAAAATGTTAGTGGTATAGTCATAGAACCCGCAATAATACATGCAATATCATATAGAATTGGCGCAGGAGTATGATCTAAAGAACCAAGATCAGAAATCCAGTTATCCCAAATAGTGTATCCATCTGGATCTAGCAATGCTGCGGTGATAACACCGATAATAAGGAGAGAGAGATATCCAATCATAACAATCATTACAGAGCGTTTTATTATATTGTAGTTTGTTACAAAATTGTAAAATATTGCCCTAGCATCATTGATTGATTGACGTATTGACATAGTAAATTTCATAGTATATTAATTTTAAAGATATTGGTAGTTAAAAAAAAATAAGTATTATTCTTTCAGTTTTGATAGTCAATAACTGAGTTAATGTCATATTTGGAAAACATTTTTAAGGATCTGTGATCTAATTTGATAATAATTAAAGAAAAAAATAACGGAATCGCAAATATTTAAGGGCTCTAAATACAAAAAAATGAAGATCCTTCCTCGAGAAATTTATGAAAGAAGTAAAGAATTTGGAGCAAAAAATTCAGCAAGTATGCTAACGGAAATAATAGAATCCGGAGCAGATAATAAATACAGAAAAGAATCTATCAAATTTTTAGTATTAATCAGCGATAATTCTCTTGAAATAAAGAATAATTGTTTTAAAACTTTTGAAAATCTATTAATATCAGATGAGAAAGTAGAGATTAAATGTGAAGCTGCAAAGGCTTTAGGTAGTATAGAACACGAAAAAGGATTAAAACCATTAAAATGGATTTTGGAGCAGAAAGAAGTTGATAATACATTAAAATTATCTGTATTTATGGCAATTAAACACATCAGATTTCAAGAACCAGAGATCCAGCTTTTTATTAATGAATTAGATAGCAATAATAATGCTATAAAAGATTTTATCACAATCCAACTATTAAGTCTAAAACCTGAGGATCTCATAAGGTTATTATTAAAATCATTAAAGAACAAACAACTTTCAAATATACATAAAGCAGAATTAATAAAATTAATTGGGTATGAATTATCAAGTATCAATATTTCCTATAATGAATCAAGTTATATAGAAGAAAAATATCCTGAAATTATAACGAATTTGATTCGAAATAAAAGCATTTTACTTGATGTTCTTACGTTAATTTTAAAAGAAGAAGATTTAGAATTACTTAATTCTACTATTACGATTTTAAAATTAATGGGAAAAGAGATTGAGAGTGATTTATTTAAACTATTATTAATTGATGATTTCATTGCTAAGAAGAATGCTATAATTTTATGTGGGAAATTGAAACTTAAGAATGCTGTAGATTTATTGATAACTAATTTAGATAATATATATAATGAAGTTAGTATTGCTTCAATTGAGGCTTTAGGCGAAATTGGGGAAATTTCCGCAGTCCCTGAGCTTTTGGATATTTTAAACATAGAAGATACAAGTTTTGAGTATACGGATTTAGATATGAAGCTTTATATCTTAGATGCGATAAAAAAAATATATTCAAGTAACAAGGACGCTTCATTTGATTATCTCTATTCCTGTCTGGAAAAAAACAATAATACAATACGAGAAAGTGTTGCTTTCATCCTAGGTGAAATAGGGAAGAAAGAATTCGTAGAACCATTAGTAAATTTACTAAACATACGAAATTTAGATGTAAGAAAAAATACAGTAATTGCTTTGGGAAAAATAGGAGATATTGCGTCTTTAGAAAATTTAATTGGGATTTTAGAAGATAAAAATTCTTATTGGCTTATTAAAAAGGTTGCTGTTGATGCCATTTATAATATATTTCAAAATAATTGGTATCGAAAAAAAGACGATGCAAAGGATGTAGAAAGAGTATTAAATAAAAGCTTTGCAAGCCTTATCGACCATTTGGGTAATCAATCAGATGAAAATTTTAAAGTAAAGACAAGCTTAATAAAACTGATGGAGTTTTACGGAGATAATCGCGCTTTAAGTGCATTAATTAAAAGGGTTAATGATTTCCACAGGGTTGTGAGAATTCGTGCTTCCAATGCTATCAAAAAAATAGAAGAAAGGCTCGAATTAGACAATTAATATTGTATTCATACTGAAAAAATAGTTGAATTAAATTTTTCACAAAAATGTAAATACTTAAATGGTAGACTGAAATACTTTGACATACCACAATCTAATTTTTAAAAAACATATATGAAGGGTGAAAAGATTGACATTACTTTATATGAGAAATTGGTTCCCTCCAGATCAAGCAGATAAAATAGCTAAGAGATTTTTGGATTGGGTTAAGGATAATCCCCCTGATCCATCAATAGATAAGAATCTTGGTATAGGTGTTACTGAGGATGAAAATGGAATGATTCTGGCTATTAGTTTAAGTGAAATAATGAAAGGAAAAGAACAGGAAGCATTGGAACTTGCTTCTAAGCAGAACCTATTCATGGCTGCAGGGATTGTAGGATTTAAATATAAATCTGAAGTAATACACAACTTTCCTGATGCTTATAAAATCTTAGGTATGACAGCACCAGAAGTATAAAAACTTAATCATTCTTTTTTTTTTTTCTTAAAATATTTTAAAAGCATTATAAAAGAACTAAGTTCTTGAATTAGATAATAACCCTCAGCTTTAATCATTGATATCGAAAATTTTTACGAGTAAAAGTTAAATAAGGAATATTAATAATATTCAAATAAATTATTTTAACCATAACTAATTATAGAAAAATGAGTTGGATATCATGTCAAAAATGGATGTAAATTCAATAGGACAGACAAGAGAAGGAACATTTAAGTATGATTGGAAAGCGAGTGCCTTATATAATTTAGGAATTGGAGCTCAAGCAGAAGATTTAGAGTTTGTTTATGAGAGAGTACAAGGTGGTATGAAAGTATTTCCGAGTTTTGCAACGATAGTAGGGGGTAGCGGAATGATTTTCCCCACTGGAACTGATTTTGTCCGATTATTACATGGTGAACAATTAATCCATCTTTATGCACCTTTTCAACCAAGCGGAACTATAAATACAAAAGGCGAAATAGAACATATTTACGATAAAGGAAAAGCAGCTGTCATACATATAAAAGTATCTGGACATTCACCTGAAAATGAACATATATTTGATGCAAGGTATGTCTATTTTGTTGCTGGCTCTGGTGGGTTCGGTGGGGACCCAGGACCTAAAACTGAACCCATAAATCCTCCCGAGGGTGTAAAACCAGATTTTAGCAGTTCTTATCAAACTAGTACAAATCAAGCAGCATTTTATAGACTAAATGGAGATTTTAATCCTCTACATATCGATCCAAATTTTGCTAGAATGGCAGGTCAACCAAAACCAATCCTTCACGGTTTGTGTACATATGGGATTGCTACACGTGCTATTGTAAATGAGCTATGTGATGGGGATGTTTCCCGCTTTAAAGAGTTCAGTGCAAGATTTAAAGGTGTCGTATTTCCTGGAGAAATCCTTATAACTGAAGGTTGGAAAGACGACGGACGTTATATCATTCAAGTTCGAAAGGATAATAATGTTGTTTTAGGGAATTCCTATGCCATCGTAGAGTAAACAATATTTATCTCTTTTTTTTTTTGACTAAAATATAAAAAACTGATTTCGTAGCTTTTTAATTAATAATCTTTTTTTAAAAAAATCCATTCTATTGCATAGCCTATTATCTATAAATTAAACAAAATATAGAGATTACTGGAAAATAAAATGACAGAAAACAATACAGAAAAAACTGAAACTCAATATGATTATTCCTTTGAGTACATTCAAAAAAAGCTGGAAGGAAAGAAGGATAGCTTTGGAATGTTGATGAAAGAGATTGTTCGCACTGGAATTTGTACTGAGTGTGGAACTTGTGCTGCGGTTTGTCCCGTTTTAGAGTGGGATGATATCGCAGGGCAACCAAAACTTATAGGTAAATGTACAGGATGTGGGATATGCTATAATCAATGCCCAAGAACAATTACAGACCCCTATATATTAATGGGGGAGTTTAGAACGGGATATGTCGCAAATACTAACATTCAAGAAGTTATTGGAGGTCAAGATGGGGGTACGGTCACTAGTTTACTCTGCTATTTATTTGATGAACATTTAATCGATGCGGCAATTGTAACAATGAAAGATCCTAGTAAACCATGGCATCCGGTTGCCCAAATTATTACTAGTAAAGAGGATGCAATTAAAGCTTCTGGATCTATTTATAGTCACTCCCAAACAGTTGAAGCACTTATGGATGCCATTCGACAGGATTTTAGGTCCATAGCATTCGTTGGGACACCCTGCAATATAGATGCTGTAAAAAAAATGTTTGACAGTCCAACGGGGATGTTGAAGTATTTTATGCGTGCTCACGTTCTTTCTATTGGACTTTTCTGCATGGATTCATTTGCTCCTGACGCAATTTATCCATTTTTCGAAAAAGATGGTATTGATTTATCAAAAGTGCAAAAAATGGATATTAATAAGGGTAAATTTCATTTGTATTATAATACTCAATCAGAACCCATAAAATCATATACAATTAAACAGTTGGATAAGTTTAAATCATCCAGTTGTAATTTCTGTACAGATCTTACAGCTGAACATGCCGACATATCGGTTGGCAGTGTGGGTTCTGGAGCAAACAAAAATACAGTATTTGCTCGGACGGGAATTGGTACAGAAATTATAGAAGACGCTGCGGAGAAAGGATACTTAAGAATAGAACCTTTTAATGCAATTAATCTAAATGCGGTATTATTCTTAGCAAAGCTTAAAAAAGTTTCTCAATATAACATTCAGAAAAGAAAGGTCTTTATCGTAAGAGATTTGGCTGAGGAAGAAGAGGCAAGAATCGAAACGAAACCAGAAGTAGAACAAATAACTGTTAAACCTCCACTTGGAACAAGAAAATTTCTCAGTGCTTCAAAAGCTTTAGACGATGAAACCCAGATATTAACTCTCTCTCTAACAAATACAATAGGGTATGTATTAGAAGATCTTAAAATACGTGTTGTTACTGTCGAGGAACTCTTTGAAAAAAGACCCTGGATTACTACTATTAAGGAATTATTCCCATTCGAAACTATTGAAATAGGATATCCATTAGAAATAGAAGAAGGTCAGCCTATCATAGCAAATATATTAGTAGATGCATCCACTGAAACTTTTGGTAAGATTTTTTCCAGAACTTTCAAACTCGCACCAACAGAATAAAAAATTAAATAAGTTTTAATAAAAAAGTTAAATGAAATAAAATATTATAAAAAATTATTAGAATACAAATGTAAAAATAAAGGAGTAGAAGTAAATTGAAAATTTCACTCGTAGGTTTATCAGGTTGCGGTAAAACAAGTGTATATTCAGTAGCCTTTGCTGCTAAAAGCCCAGAAGACACAAAAGGTTTAAGCCCTACAATTCTTTATGAGACTCGCAGACATCCTTTCTTAGGTTTACAGGTTGGCATCTTTGATTTTGGGGGTCAGGAGCAGTTCCGAAAAGAGTACATGGAAAAGCCTGAAATATTCAGAGGCACAGATATTCTTATCCCTATAGTTGATCTACACGATCCATCAAATTTTAAACAAGCCAAGGATTATTTTATCGATCTATTAGATCTTTATCGAAAAAATAATGAGAAGCCCAAGATATTCTTATTCTTACATAAATACGATACCGAGAATTACCAGAAAGAGCTTCTCGATACTAATGTAAAGAATGCAAAAGATTTATTTCTGGACTTGTTTAAAGATTATGATTTTGATTTTATGCTTACTAGTATCTATGAACAGGACAAGTTAGCTAAAGTATTTAGAGATGTTTTAATATCACAATATGCAGAATTGAAGGATCATGTTGAAAAAGCAGAGAAACAACTTGACGAAATTAAAGCTAAGGTAATTATCGCGGATATATCTGGTAATGTCATAGTTCATAATGTTCAAGGTGTAAGTAGTGGTTTAACATTGAGAGGGGATTTGAGAGACTTCATTAATGCTTGTAATACTGTGAGAGAAAACATTTTTATGTCAGATTCTGCCAGGTTTAGCGGTCGAGATGCCGATGGTAAGGAAATTGAACTTCATATATTTAAGTATATTATTTCGGTTCTGGTGATGAAATCTGGAGATCTAAATAGAGATTCTCAAGATAAACTGAACATGTTACTTAATGATATGAAATTATTTGCAGATTTGATTATTTCAGCTCACACAGATTAAGACAATATTAATAAACAAAAGTATTTTTTACTCTTTTCTATTTTTTTAGATTTTTCAGGATAAATTATTTAATTGAGGATATGGATTAACTTGGTGAGAAGGTGTAATTGGGCAAACTCTAGTGAGCTTATGAGAGAGTATCATGATAATGAATGGGGTACACCTATTTATGATGATCAATTACTTTTTGAGTTTTTAATACTTGAAGGGGCTCAAGCGGGACTAAGCTGGAATACTATTTTACAAAAACGTGAAAATTTTAGAAAGGCTTTTGATAATTTTGATTTTAAGAAAATAGCGAAATATAATGAACAAAAAGTTGAGGAATTACTTAATGATGCAGGGATTATAAGAAATAGGCTAAAAATCGAGGCTGTAATTGTTAATGCAAAAGTTTTATTGGAACTGCAAGATGAGTTCAGTTCTTTCAGTAATTATATATGGGAATTTATAGATTTTAAACCAATAATTAATAAATTTAAAATCTTAGAAGAATTACCTTCAAAGACAGAGCTGTCAGTGCTAATTAGCCAAGATTTAAAAAAGCAAGGTTTCAAATTCGTTGGACCAACAATAATTTACAGTTTTATGCAGGCAGTAGGAATGACAAATGACCATATAATTGATTGTTTTAGATTTAAAGAAATAAATCAGATTATAAAAAGTGGCGTCAATATCAAATAACTTAATTTTTAATTGAAGAATATTTCTCAATCATTATATTCAAAGTATTAAAGTCAATTGGTTTCTCTAAAAAATCAATAGCACCGACTTCGAGAGCCTGATTTTTTATGGTATAATCTGCACTTACAAAAATTATTTTGCTTTTAGAATTTATGTTCAATATTACCATTCTTCAAGGCATTCGATGGTCCATTATGACTATATCTATTTTATCTTGAAAATTTTTAAAAATATAATAGAATTTCTATTTAATATTAACTTTTTATGAAAAATTTTAACGTAGAATTTTGTCGCTCGTTTATTGAGAATTTAATAAGAAAATTTTTATTTAAGTTAAATAGAATACAAAATGATTATATGAGATGTGAGGGCTGTTTAACGCAAGAAAATTTATTTATGTGTTTTTTTACAGATAATGTTAAGGAAGTTTACTACTGTGCTAAATGTTTAGCAAAGTTATTAATAGAAAATCCTCATCCAATTTATAACATGAGCAAACTTGAGTACACTTGGAAAAAGACTAAACACCCCTAAAATAACTATATTAAGTTTTATTTTTAAGAAGGATCTTTCTAATTAGTGGATGTTTTTAGACCGGTTTATTATTGAGTAATATCAAACGATCTTTTTTATAATTAAATCTAAATAGAAATTTAACTTATTTACATTTTAGTTATGTGAAAACATCAATTCATAGAAGTATACAATTGATGAAAATAAATAGAAAAGTTAACATATTTGATAAAAAATCTTAAAGAAAAAAAGGTATTATCTCTATCGTTAAATCTTATCAATTGATAATAAAAAGTTTTTATAAAAATCTATCTTTTTATAAAATTAATATAAAAAATATCATAGAATCTTTATAGACTTGGTAAATTTACAGTTAACTGATTTGAATAATGGTTCTGTATTTATTGGAGACAAATTAAATATCAGAACTCAATTCAATTTTGAAGAAGACACTGATATTTTATGGAGTGGCATTAGATTAATTACAAATCCTCCTTGTCAAAAAGAGGTACAAGTCTCAAAAGAAGAAATATTTTCAAAAGGAAGCTTTGAAGCAGGAAAGTATATTAGAGAGAAATCTATTTTAATCAAAACTAACGTAGTTCCTACTATTAAAAACAGAAACTTAAATTATCATCTAAAATTAATATTAAGACAACCTAATCCTCTCAATCCAGAAGATGATTTAGTTATTAACAAATCCCATGATATTGAGATAAAGGCAAAAGATTCCGGCTTCCAAGCAAAAATTCCAAAACCAATCTCATTTTCTATATCAGGATTAAATATTTTGCTAAGTAAGGATGTATTTAAACCTGGAGAAACGATTAAAATCAACTTTTCTTCAGATGAACTGAGAGATTTCGAAGTAAGGTTATTACAAGATGCAAATATTGTTTGTTATTGCGAGGCCTACGGGCAAACTTGTAGTAAAGTTGATGAATTACCTCCCGCTATCGCTGGAGATGTTCGAACTACAAATTTTGAAAAAGAATTCCTATTACTTAAAGTTCCCGAGATTGCTGAACCGTCCTATAATTTTATATATTCTCCATCCGAAAAAGAGCAGTTTGGTTTTAGATATGGAGCATATACACAATGGAAACTTTTATTCATTGGAAAGAAGAAACCAGAATTTGGAGTTGAACCGATTAGATTTGAAGTCCCTATATATATAGCGTCTACTCCTTTGGTTGAAGAAAAAGTCGGAGTGGATTTGTTTGCAAGTGGAAATGCTGGAGCATCATCTTTATTTGATGGAGTTTCGTCCAAGTTTCAAAAAATCTATAAAGTAATTTCGATTGATTCTGACATCGATAAATATATATTACGAATTAAAAATATCTCTAAAAAGGTTCTTCATGGTGTTACAATTAAAATATTAGGACTACAAGAGGGTTTATTCGAAACATCTCCTAATTTAACTGGATTTAATACATGGGAAAAGGGTGAAGAAAAAGAAATTATTTATGAAATCAAGCAAGACATTTCAGCTTTAATTTCAATATTAGAAGATAATACACAACAAAGTATTAGGATTCAATCACCTGTATCAACAACAAGCTTTTTCTAAAAGCATAATTAGAGTAAATTAATTTACTGCTGAGATTAATTTATGATCATAATATTTTTTCAAAATTAGTCTTAGAATATCTTCGAAACACTCCAGAACACCTTCTCCACTTATAGCGATAGTATACCTTGAATCAATATTTTTGTATTTATGAAAATCAATTTGTCTTAAGAATGTTGTTGAAGGGAATTTATTTGGTAAATCTTGTTTATTGAAAGCAACTAAAATTGGCAGATCTCCAAGTGAATCACCAAAATAAGAGATTAATTCCTTCCAGGAAATCATATTTCGCTCGTAAACTTCTTCTTGTGAGTCGAGAACAAATATAATTCCATCAACAGCCTTTAACGTAATTGGTCTAGTTATTAAGTAGAAATTTTGACCAGTAGTAGTATACACACTAACTTTCAGAATCCAATCTTGATTTTGAAAGGAAACTACCCCATAATCAAAAAAGAGAGTACGATTTACCGTACTTTCAATGCTAAGTATTTTTTCTTCTTTCCCAAAATGAGAGAACAAAGTCTTAATTGAAGTAGTCTTCCCTGATAATGCCGGTCCAAAATAAACTACTTTAATGCTTATTGTCTTGTCAACATGGTCAATGATCAAATATAACTCAACTTAAAACATGTTTACTTTCATGTTTAAAAATAGCTTTTTAAAAACCGAGGTTTTTTTATGAAGATAAAATCAATTATTTGTAATATTAATTAAGGGGAAGATAAGATTACTTGGTCTCCTTTTAATTCGCAATTTACAAGATTCCTTAGAATTAGGAGTTCAATTTCCCGTCTTAAAATTTGTTCGGGAAGATTTAAACCACTTTTCTCTTTTAATAGCTGATTAAACTCCTTAAAAGATAACAATGTCCTCTCAAATGAAATTCTTTTAAGTTGTTCGAGAATTATTTTTTGATTAAAAGCTGACCTACAATTAGAATCTAATTGATATAGTTGATGTATCAAATCATAATTATAATTGATACCACTGCTTTTTTCTATATTCTTCAAGTCATCCAAAATTTTCATAGCGTCAGAATATTTTTCTTCAGACATTAATTCCCGTACACTATTCAATTTTTCAAGGAAATCTTTAGGATTCATGATTATTAATGAATTATAATTATATATTTATGTGATTCTATTTAAAAAAGGAGAAAATAAAAAAGAATTATTTAAAATTCTTTAAAATGGAACACTGATGACTTCTTTAACTTCTGGGATATGAGTTTTTAACGCACGCTCAATTCCGAATTTCACCGTTTGTTGAGACATTGGACATCCCGCACAATGCCCCATTAGTCGAACTTTAACGGTTCCATCGTCCTCTATTGAAACTAATTCGACATCTCCACCGTCCATTTGTAATTGTGGTCGAATTTTCTCAATAACAGTTTTAATTTTTTCTTTATCCATATTCTCTACACTAATCTATGTTATTTTCTTTAATATAAAAAAGAATATCTATCTTTTAAAGAGTTGTTTTTATATTTTATTAACTTTTAACAGAATTGTTTTTACTACATAGAAGAAAGAGAAGAATTTATTTTAATATCAAAGTGTTAGTAATAATTTTAAGGTATATAAGATACTCAGTACTAAATATTTAAAGTTACTATAGCATTTAGTTTTCAATTCCTAATTTACATGCTAATTGGAGCCTTTGCATTAATATGTCTTGAAAAACGTAAAATAAAATAGTCTTCATTTTTTTATTTAAACCTTGAAAATAGCCTTGATTTGAGGTTAATTTACTTAATTCCTTAAATTCAAATAATTTTTAAAAAAGTTAATTATCTGTCATTAATTACATACTTTATATTTTAAAATTGAAGTTTCGCAAAAATTATGAATGAAGTAGAAAACGAAGAGATTAAAAAAGAAGGGGATTTGAAAGAGAAACCTCAAACTGTAAAACCGGGAAGAAAAACTCAAGGTCAAATATTTCAGGAATCCTTAGGTTTAAATCCAACCGATATTGAAGAGGTTGAGAACAAATTATTCATCGTTCGCTTTCTAGATTTCTTTTCTGAAGATACATTAGAATTTATTTTTAAAGACCGTATCGTGGGGCAAAATCTCGAACGAATGACGAAATATATGAATTCGTTACAGCTGGAACGAGAGGAAGAAAAATTATTAAAGCAATCTTTTGACTCAAAAAATATTGTTGGAATAATGCAAAATGTAAAACAGAGGACAGAGGAAATTGCTGCGAGTAAAGGGATCAAATCCAATTTGAATAAACGTTTACGGAGATTAACGTTATATATTACATTGCCATTATTTGCTTTACTAACAGTGTTTACTGTTATCCCTATATTTGCCAGTCTTTACTTTGTCTTTTTTCCAATTTTATGTTTCGTATGTTTAATGCCTCAATTTATAAGAGGGAGTGTATTAAAAAAATGGTACCAATTTAAAGAACAAAACAGGAATGATATTTACTCAATAAATCGAGAAGATATTATGATCTTAAAAAATTTCGCAGGAGAGGTATTAAACAGTATTCGATCTCGACTTTTAGAATTAGAGGTGCCTCTTCAATTAATCAAATTTACACTCTTTAGTAGAGACTACGAGAATTTGAATTTAATAGACTCGAAACCTATTAGGGGATTTATGCAATACTTTTTTACGTTCGAATACCCCCCCGGAATGAAACCGTTCTCTATACCAGAAAATTTACAACAGTACGAACAACCGTTATTTCCTGAGAAGAAAGTAGAAAAACCTGAAAAGAATTTCATTGTTCTTACAGAAATGAAAGGTAAAGATGGCGTTATAGATTATTTTGTTCCAACTCTTAAAGATTTAGTTGCTGATCAAATTAATGCGCGCTTAAATGAGTGTGAATTTTCTAGAGCCCCAGATGATTTTAAAACCATAATTCCTAATTATTCGGAAACAATGGCTATTTTTTGTGTTTGTGGTGAAATTGCTAAAATTAAAAATATTCAAATCTGTAATTGGAAAAATCAATTTGAATTTTATTTATTTGAAGCAACAAAGTGTAAGTGTGGAGAATCTATTTATGCACTTTCATTAATGGATGAATCCACAGAAGTTCCAGAAGAATTTAAAGATATTTTTTAAAGTTTTATTTTTATTTCCTTTTTATTTTTGAATGCCATTCATATAATATCTTAAATCCTCGTACTGCTCGTTCAACCTCGTTCTCAAATACGGGTATTTTTAATTCAGAGGCAGTTTTAATAACCCTTTTTGCACCCTCATGTTCTGCTTGTATTAAAATTGTAATTATTGGTTTATCTGGATTTGAATTTTTAATGTTATTAAAGATGTTGAAATCAAACTCGATTTCAGTAAAAAATTCTAGAGCGAGGATTAAGCCGTCGACAGCATCATCCTTTAATAAAGTTTTAGAAGAAGTATTATATATCTCGCAAATTTTTGTGCCTACAAAACGTTCAGGAGGCCAATAATCAACAGGGTTCCCTAAATCACAAGTGGAGCCTCCAACCTTCTCAAGAATAATATTTTTATTATTATTCTTTAATTTTGCTAAAGATAATCCCTGTTTCCTCATTTCTTTAATAATAAGATATATAGCACCTGAACTTGGTCCTATAATGCCCAAAGCTGGACTTTTAGGTTCCGGACACCATAGAAAAATCTTTGCAAATTCAAACAATTCAATATAATTAGCAACAGTAATTCCACCTGCTCTTATTAATTCCTTTTCCTTTTGTTCTTCTTTTCCAACATAAAAGAATAAGACGGGTTTTATAGATGCTAATTCTTTCACAGATTTAATTATTCTATCTGTAATTTCTCTAAGGAAAAGAGAAATAACCTTAGTGGAGTTATCTTCCTTAAAAAAATCTAATACATCAGCATCATCAATATCAAATCCATAGCCTAGATGAATTACTTTAGAAATAGGTAAGTCTTGTGAAGGATTCCACCATCCCATGGCACCTGCTAATCCTCCAGATTGTGCGATGAAGCTTACTCCTTCTTTCACCTTTCGATGTTTTTGCATAAGGTATTGTCTTACTGGGATTATTGAAGTTGTAAAGTTATCTATAAAATTAATAATACCAAGCATAGAGGGTCCCATGTATGAAACATTATATTTCCTACTAATCAGGTTTAATTTTTCTACCAAATCTGGATCAGTAATATCTACTCTCAATTCAGATTCAATTGCTATATTTTTTATCCCAAAGTTTGCTAACTTCTCAAAAATATGATCTATTTTTTTGCCCAGAACGATAACAGCTAATTCCGGGATCTCAGGTAATTGCTCTAATGAGTGATACGACTTAATCCCTAATATTTCGTCAGCATTGGGATTTAAAACGTATACTTTTCCTCTGTAAAAAATCTCCAAAAGGTTTTTTAGAATGGTATAACTAAACGTATAGGCTTTTCTTGAAGCACCAACTATTAAAATACTGTTAGGATTAAAGAAGGGCTCGAGATTTTTCAAGGTTAATAATTAAATAGTTTTAATATTTATTAATTTTAAGAAGATACCCAATCTATTATAGTTTATACTTCAACTAAAGAAATTTTAGCTTTCTAAAAATAATGAGATAAATTAAATAAGCATCAATGACCTAAGGAATTTTAATTAGACTTTAACGAATTCCATTTCATATAAAGGTATTTCTCTTCTATTCTTAGCATCATAAAAAGGTAAGCCTGATCGTTTCAGAAGTTCAGGAGTTTTGTAATTTAAAATAACTACCTGACAGGGGCTCGCTATTTTCATAGAAGCAACACGAAGACGATCTCTTACTAATGCAAGATTTCTTATATGAGTTCCAACATCAGCAATCACTTGTCCTGCTCTAACTCGGGCAGCTACTCCCATAGATCGACCAAATGAATTTCTCATGCCTGATTGTACCCTATCTGCTCCTGCAAAAGCTAACATACGATTTTCTCGAATTTTCTGAAATGGTTTGGGTCGTATGCGTAATCGAAAGTTCTGTCTTCCTAATTTACGTTGAAGAACCCCATTAATTGTGATTCTAATTGCTTCAAGTGTATTTGAGGAGATTTGAATCTGTCTATCGACCTTAAGACCTACTACAAGCTCCCAATCTTTCCAATCAATATCTTTATTTCCACCCCAATAACGTACAATTTTAGATTGAGAACCTCCACGAGCATATTCCCTCCTATGGTTTGCTGATCTCTTATGCTGATAAGGTCTCCTCGACCATTTACTATAGCAGTGCCAAGGACGTTTACTTGCCATTTTTAATTCACTATCGTCGATTTAATACAAGTTATTTTTGATAAAACTTAAAATTAAATAAGTTAGATATTTAAATTCCATGTAGGCTAGTTAAAAAATTTTATTATATTAATAATTCTAAAATATTACTCAAGTAATTCTATACTAATTTTACCTTTTATCAAAGATAATGATAGATCTTCATCAAGCGTTAAGGATTAAAACGGAATTACTGTGTAAAGGTTTATATCTAGATGAAAAATTAATTGAACATTATAAAGCTCAAGGAATAAACATCGATTACGGTAGGAAAGGAGGAGCTGGTCCCTCTGGGGGGAGATATTTTCTATTAGAAGATGGTTTCACTTTGACTAACGTTGCTTTATGGAATGATCCTAGTAGAACAGAACTTTTTTTAAAAGAAAATAAAGAAGGTTACTTTGAGGTATATAACAATAAATCAAATGAATATTTTACACGATTGAAACTAATTCAAAATCCTCGTTTCTACGATCCTGAATTTAAAACTTCAGATGGGATAGCCATGAAAAAAATTGCTTTAGTTCATGGAATAGATTGTCTTGCGAGTACAATATTTCAAAAGTGTATTTATTGGGCCTGTGGTGAAGCGTGTTCTTTTTGTGGTATCGAAGTAAGTTTACAAAATAATGCTACTATTGAAGAAAAGAATGCAAAACAGATAACAGAAGTTATAAATGCAGCCAAAAAGGAAGGAAGATGTAAACATATGACCTTAACAAGTGGGACAGATGAGACAGTTGATAAGGGGGCAAATAGATATATTGAATTATTAAAAGGAGTCAAAAATGTTTATCCTGATCTCCCTCTACACGTTCAAATTGAAGCATTAGAAGATCTGGAGTATATAACTGAATTAAAAGAAGCGGGAGCAGATACAATTGGTATTCACATTGAAATATTTGATGAAAATTTGAGAAGAGATATTACACCCGGTAAGTTTCATTTATCTTATCAACTTTTTGTAGAAAATTGGGAGCATGCAATTAACGTGTTTGGAGATAATCAAGTTAGTAGTTATATATTAACTGGTTTTGGAGAAGAAAAAGCTAACTTTCTTAAAGATGTAGAAAAACTAGTTTCAATCGGAGTTATTCCGTATATCACTCCTGTAAGATCTATTCCAGGAAAACGAAATCTTCCCTTAACTGACTTCAATGAGATGTTAGACATATACAAAAGAAGTGGTGAACTGATGAGAGAATATGGTGTTAATCCATTAAAAAATAAAGCTGGATGTGTTCGCTGTGGGGGTTGTTCTGCAATTAATGAAGCATTTAAAGCATCTTAAAATTTAAAATTTGTTCAGCTTTTTTAATAAATTAATTTGATTTAAAATTGTGAATTAAAAAATGATACTAAAAGGAAAAAATATTATTATAACAGGTGCGGGTAGGGGTATTGGGAGAGCTGTAGCAATAGCATGCGCTAAGGAGGGTGCAAACCTTGGATTAACTTCAAGAACTCTCGAACAGTTGATTGCTGTGAAAGAGGAAATTGATAATTTGGGTGTTGGTGTTAATTGCGTCATTAAAACAGCGGATATTACAAAATTACCCGAAGTTCTAGAAACTTTTATGACTTTTCATGGTGAATTAGGCAGATTTAACGGCGTAATTGCTAACGCAGGAGCGTCATGGATGGCTAGTGCTCACGAAGTACCTCCAGAGAAATTTGAAATGGTTATTAATACTAATATTTTAGGTGTTTTTTACACTTTTAGAGCAGCATATCCTTATCTAAAAAAAGATGATAATAATGATAAAGCAAGATTTATCATCACTGGAAGTGCCGTTTATCCTTCGGTGATGGGAAGATTTTCCTCATATACTGCCTCTAAATATGGTGTGGTAGGCTTACAAAGGGAGTTGGCGACAGAATATAAAAGAGAAAACATTCTCGTAAATATGATACTTCCTGTGCAAGTAGATACTAAATTGCTTAGAGGAAGGAGAGCTGGTGATGGAAACAAACCACCAGGTGTTTTGGATCCTGAGGATTTGAATGATTACTACTTATATGTTCTCTCTGATATGGCAAATAAAGTGAATGATGAATTAATCTATCCTAATAATTTCGAAGCTATGAAAATGATAATAAAGGATGCCCCTGAGGAAAAAAAAGAGAATTGGAACGTTTTTAAGGAATATTTGGAAGAAAAATCCCTAAATTTATATAATAATATAAAGAAATTTGGTACTTTAGGAGAATTTATTCTAGATCGTTCAAAATAAATGATTATTTAAAGGGGTTCTTTTCTTCAAGGATTTTTTGTTGATATTCTTTTAAAGGTGGGGGGCATAAATTAGCTTTTATCGCTTCTTTTTTTATAGATTTCATTATCTCACCCAAATTTATAGAGACAGGACACCAATGGTGACAATTTTCACAACCCGTACAAAAAAACAGCCCATCTTTTACAGCAGCTTCAATCCCATTGTGAATATATTCTCTAATAATCCCATCGGCCCCCAATCCATATTTTGATGCATAAATATTACCAAATACGCGTGAAGCGGTACAGACATAATTGCAGGTTCTACACCCAATGCATTTTAAAAAATCTTTATAAAACAGGTCTTCTTTCATAGCTTTTGATCTCCAATCATCTACGAGAATAACAACAACTTCTTTAGCCCCATACATACCGAGAACTTTTTCCCCTTGTACATCAGCTGTGGCAGAGGGTCCTGAAATAAGGCTAATGTAATTAAAAGATACATTGTTAATCCTTGTCTGTATTTTTGCTACTAGTATAGCATCTATGATTGTGGGTACAATTTTAGTAATTCCACATAACACAATATGCTTTTCAGTAGCTCTTGTCAATAAACTTATATTACCTTCATTTTCTCCCAATAAAATTGTTCCATCTTCTGCTGAAATAACATTAGCAGATGTAAGCGATACTTTTACGTCATTAAGTAATTCTTTACGAAATGATTCCCTAAAATATTCTACAATTGTTTTTGCTGACGGCTCAAGTTCTACTCCATGAACTTCTTTTATTTTTGCAACAATTTCTTCTCTCGTAAAGTGACCTCCTGGACCAATTCCAAATTTTGGTAATTGATAGTCAAATAATTCAACAAGTATATCTCCTAAATCTGTTTCTTTAATTTTGATATTGTTTTTCTTTAAAACATCCAAAATTCCAATATCTTTTGCTTCGTTTGATTTTGATTTATATATTACTTTAGCATTCCCAATTTCTTTCATAAATATATCTTGAGCTTCTTCATTAGTTTTCGCCAAATATACTGTCATATTGTTAACTTCTCGCATTACTTTCATGCATTTTTCTACATAATAATCCATATTTTTTACAAATTCTTCTCTCATTGTTATAATTTGATCCTTATATCTATCTACGAATTCACGACTAGAATCCTCATAAAGATACGCTAAATCATGTTGTTTAGATTTAATTGCGCACGCGATTTTCCAAAATAAGCTAAATTTATTTTCCCATGTTCCTTTAGTATTCAAAACATTTATCCTATCTTTCACTTGATCATATAATTCCTTACCTTTATCACTCAACTTAATGGGTCACCTCCCTCCATTAGTTTAACGATAAAATCTTCAAATTTAATAACTGGTTTTCTAATTCTATTCTCTTCTCTAACTCTTTTTAATGCTGTATAACAAAATGGACATGCAGTTAATAGAGCTTCTCCTTTTTTCATATTATCAAAAATAAGCTTAGCATTATAATCACTAGGTTCTTTAAAAATAGAATATACTCCACCACCAGCACCACAACAAATACTCTTAGTTTTATTAAAATCCATTTCAACCAATTCAATATTATCTATTGAGTTTAAAATTTTTCTTGGTTCATCTATTATTGGAACTGAAGAATTCCGCAAATGACAGGCATCATGATAATTCACCCTAATATTATTTCCAAAATATTTTAGATTTAGACGATTTAAGTTCTTTGGATCTGAAAGAAATTGCAGAAAATGCTTAACCTTAATTTTAAATTCAGCTCCCAAAAACTCATTATAATATCGAGTAAAATAAGAATAACATCCCGCACAGATTGTCACAATTTCAGTTATATTATTATTTTTAAACCAATTATTTACAGATTTCACATGATTCCTCATAATTTCATCTGGGGTTATATTAAAGGCTAAAGATCCACAGCAGGGAGGATTTTCTATTATTTGATATTCACTATCTAAGAATTGGATAATTTTTACGGCATTTTTACATGTTGAATCATAGAGCCTGCTACTCAGGCATCCTAAATAGATAAGTTTAGTCATGATTAGTGATGAATTTTAATATTTATTAATCTTAAATTTGTGGAAGTAAATTAAATGTAATTATTTATTTAATTAGGTATTGAAAAAAAATTAATATAATTACAAACGCTTATCTAATTTGAGATAAAACAATAAAAACAAGTGTAATTGAAATTTTATAACTACCCTAAAGAATGGTTTTTATGACTGAATTTGATAAAATTAAAGAAGATATGGAAGAATGGCAAAATTCTTATCCCAATAAAAAAGAGAGAAGAAAAAGTTTTAGAAATCTTTCTAATATTGACGTTAAACGTCTTTATACTCCAAATGATGTAAAAGAGCTTAATTATGAATTAGATTTGGGATTTCCTGGACAATATCCTTTTACTAGAGGAGCTTACCCTAATATGTATCGAGGAAGACTATGGACTATGAGGCAATTTGCTGGTTTTGGAACTGCTGAGCAGACTAACAACCGTTATAAATTTTTAATAGAACATGGTCAAACTGGATTAAGTGTTGCATTTAGTTTGCACACAATTTATGGTATTGAAGCAACCGATCAAAAAGCTTTAGGTGAAATAGGAAAAGAAGGTGTAGCGATTGATACACTAAAAGATATGGAAATTCTTTTTGATGGAATTGATCTTTCAAAGATTAGTACTTCAATGACTATCAATGCACCAGCATCTATTTTGCTAGCAATGTATATAGTAACTGCTGAAAAACAAGGCCATTCTCCAGAACAATTGAGAGGGACTATTCAAAATGATATTTTAAAGGAATATATCGCACAGAAATCTTGGATATTTCCTCCAGAACCATCAATGAGATTAATTGTAGATACAATAGAATATTGTACCAAATATGTTCCACAATGGTATACAATCAGTATAAGTGGATATCATATTCGCGAAGCAGGATCAACCGCGGTTCAAGAGTTAGCCTTTACGTTAGCTGATGGTTTAGCGTATGTTGAAGCTGGAATTGAGAGAGGATTAAATGTGGATGATTTTGCACCTCGTTTGTCATTTTTCTTTAATTCTCATAACAACTTTTTTGAAGAAATATGCAAATACAGAGCTGCAAGAAGAATTTGGGCTAAACATATGAAAAATAAATACGGGGCAAAAAAGCCAGAATCCCTAAGATTACGATTCCATACTCAAACAGCAGGAGTTTCTTTAACTGCCCAAGAACCTGAAAATAATATCGTACGCGTGACACTTCAGGGTTTAGCTGCAGTTTTAGGGGGAACTCAATCATTGCATACAAATTCATTTGATGAAGCGCTATGTCTTCCAACTGAAAATGCTGTAAAAATAGCTTTAAGAACACAGCAAATTATCGCACAAGAGTCAGGAGTAACTGATACAGTTGATCCATTAGCGGGATCTTACTATGTAGAGTGGCTAACAAATAAAATGGAGGAAGAAGCTGAGAATTATTTTCAGCAGATCAATGACTTGGGAGGTGTTATTCCCGCAATAAAAGCCAATTTCTTTCAGAAGGAAATAGCAAATGCATCCTATAAATATCAACAAGAAATTGAGAACAGAGAAAGAACTATTGTCGCTGTAAACCAATACCAACAAAAAGAACCATGTACTGTCCCTTTATTAAAAATTGATGAGGAAGTTGCAAAAGAACAAGTGAATACCTTAAATATAATAAAACAGGAACGAGATAATGATAAGGTTCAAGAAAATCTTTTGAAATTAAAAGAAGCCGCTAAAGGAACAGAAAACTTAATGCCTTACATCATGGATGCTATTAGAGTTTATGCCTCTATTGGAGAGATTATTAATACATTAAAGGAAGTATTTGGAACTTATCATGAAGATTCAATTTTTTAAATTGGTGAAATAAGATGCCAGAAGATAGAAAAATTAAAGTCTTAGTATGTAAACCAGGATTAGACGGACATGACAGGGGAGCTAAAGTTCTTGCTAGAGCTTTAAGAGACGCAGGAATGGAAGTTATTTACACAGGTATCCATCAAACTCCAGATGATATTGTTAATACTGTCGTTCAAGAAGATCCTGATGCTGTAATGCTAAGTATATTATCTGGAGCTCATAATGCTCTTTGTCCTGTGATCATGGAGAAATTAGAAGAACAAGGTATTGATGATGTTCTAGTTGCTGTTGGTGGTATTATTCCCGATGAGGATAAACCATTTTTAGAGAAGAAAGGATTAAAAGGTTTTTACGGACCAGGAACTGATTTATCTACGATTGTTGAATTTGTGAAGAACAACTTAAAAAGATAATATAATAATGGATTACTCTGATTTAACCAGCAAACTAATAGATGGTAACACACGTGCTGCAGCGAGATTAATAACTACTGTTGAAAATGATATCGAAGCTGCTGAAAAAATCATAAATTCAATTTATCCGTACACAGGTAAAGCCTACATTATAGGCATCACCGGTGCTCCTGGAACAGGAAAATCAACTTTTATTTCAACCTTAACTAAGAGTTATGTCGACTTAGGGAAGAAAGTTGGGATCATTTGTGTTGATCCAACTTCTCCTTTGACAGGAGGAGCGCTCTTGGGTGATAGAATACGGATGAAGCAACATTTTTCCTTAAACAATGTTTTTATTCGAAGCATGGCTAATCGAGGGCAATTAGGGGGCTTGGCGAGG
>Ga0209427_10001579_pt1 | contig 26412 bp, 22 predicted proteins | sample DeeMarSWOR136_30_FD_187465 | JGI IMG/M metagenome (GOLD analysis project Ga0209427, IMG submission 187465) | Marine sediment microbial communities from White Oak River estuary, North Carolina - WOR-1-36_30 (SPAdes) (version 2) | ecosystem: Environmental > Aquatic > Marine > Intertidal zone >...
TTCTCCCGATAATCTACTCATATTCAGCACCGGTCTTTTACATGCCACACCTGTTCCCGGTGCCAATCGTACCGCTGTGAATACTTTTTCTCCCCAGACAAACTTACATTCACATTCATTATTTGGAGGATTTTGGGGACCGGAACTGAAACATGCCGGTTATGACAAAATAATCATTCGCGGCAAGTCTCCCAGCCTGGTTTATCTGTGGATAAACAATGATAAAGTAGAAATCCGTGATGCCGCCCATCTCCAAGGGAAAGGCTGTCAGGAAACCGCAGCACTTATTCGACAGGAGTTGAAGCAACAAAAAGCCCAGGTGGCTGCTATAGGCATGGCCGGTGAAAACAGGGTCTATATGGCTACCATTGAACATTCAAACGCCAGCGCCTCTCGAGGGGTAGGCGTGATCATGGGAGATAAACGTCTAAAGGCCATAGCTGTTCACGGAACAAAGGACATCCATATTGCCCGGCCAGCCGAACTTTCTGCGTTATGCCTCCTCCTGAGAAAAGAGATCTATGAGAACCCGATTTGTGGGGATCCTATGGCCCACAATGATGATGAGACTTTCCACGTCGACAATTTCGCCTGGGGCCACGCGCGTGTAAGGAAAAAGGGCTATTGGAGCAAAGATCTTGAACAGAAGTGGGGGGCGTTGACTCGAGAGCTGAAGGATAGAGATATAAGTTGCTATAACTGTCCGAAGGATTGCCATGCAGTGATTAACTATCCGGGACGGCAACGATATTCCTTAAAATGTTTCAACAAGCTTACCTACTTGATGGCAGCCCATAAAGAGCTGGACTTCAATTATAACATCCTTGGTGTTACGCAGGAATACGGGCTGGACGGATACTCAACGCCGCAAGTGTTAGCCTTCGCCATTGAGCTTTACGAAGCCGGCATTTTAACTGACCAGGATATGCCGGGTTTCCCGACCGACGTCGAGGGAAGATTTTTTTGGCTCATCGAAAAAATTGTTCGGCGGGAGGGGATTGGAGATGTCTTAGCCAATGGTGTCTATTGGGCAGCCCGTCAGATTGGCAAGGGTGCAGAGAAATTTGACCATAATACCACTAAGAAATTTGAGCAGGTGACCATCAAACTGGGAAAGGTGAACCCCGTTTATTTCCTTATGATAGCCACCGGTGAGAAGATGAGCATCACCCAGATTGAAGGATCATTCCCACAGGACCCCCTTCCTACCATGGAGGAGAGAGAGAAGTTTGTAAGAGACTGGGTCGCAGTTCCTGATGATAAGTTCAAAAAAATGTTTTTGGAATGGGAAAAACGCAACGAACTGCCGTTTGAAGCATCCTGTGCCATTTGTGATTGGAATGAAACAATGCATTACATTGATGACGCCATCGGGCTCTGCGGCTTTTTGTCGTCATTTAGAGGCCAATTCGGCGGGAGGATTCCGTATCACACGCATAATATGCCCCATATCATCTCACTTGCGACCGGGATGGAGCTTGATAAAGAGGGACTGTGGGAAATAGCGAGAAGGAACCGAAATCTGGTGAGGGCCCTTAATATAAGAAGAGGCATGAGGAGAGACGATGAGAAGCCACCCGAGGACCATTGGAAGGTACGAGACCCTGAGATGGAAACCAAACTGCTTGACGCCTATTATGAGTTTAAGGGGTGGAATAAGGACGGTATCCCCACTAAAGAGACGTTGGACAAACTGGGTTTGGATTACGTGAGCGAAGACTTCGTACAGACGGGGATCTTGACAGATAACGAAGGTACTCATGCCAAAGAGACTTCGGCGGAAAAAGAGAAGAAATACAGTGGAGGGAGTGAACCGTGAAGGGTGGGTTAAAAAAAAATAGTTAAAACAATAAAAGTTGATGTTGATAAATGCAAAGGAATACGAAGAGTGTGCCTTCTGCAGGGCTTCCTGCCCATCCAGGGATTATTTTAAAGAACCCGACTCCGGTCTCCCTCTAAAATGCGATATGTGTGAAAGCGATCCGCCTTTATCAGAGCCGATGTGTGTTCAGTGGTGCTTATCTGATGCCCTGACCTACGAAGAAAGGGAAGAGGAAGTCGAGGAAGAAGTGGAGCGGGAAAAGCTGGAGGTAGGATTGGAATCATTGGCAAAGGAATATGGATTGGACAAGATAATAGACACCGTTGCCCGAATGTCAATGAAAGGCTAACACATTAAGACGAAAGAAGAGGTTTAAGAAAGACAGTGGAGACTCTAAGCGACTACAAAGAGATAATAGATGCCATAAAAGCGAGCAGTGGAGAAGCCTTCAAATTATGCTATTAATGCGGACTATCCGATGTTGTGTATCCGTGGAAGAGGGTTAGAACCTTTGGCATGCGCAAGATAATCCGACAGGCTACGTTCGGTTTGACTACGAGACCATCTAGTCCATGGGAGGGATGACCGGTATTGATGATTTGGATACCATCGCCCGGCTATGTGCTCTCCACCCTTGAGGGTGCACAAGCCTTTATCAAAGCGATGAGGATATGGATAAGGCATTCCAATTCTGATGATCGCCTCGGTCGAGGCGGAAGGAAATCTTGATGAGAGTCCAGATCAAGCTGTTTAGCGTGTCCGACCTGCTGAGCCATCTGGGCATACCGATGTCCAAAGTCTTTGTGGCTATCTGGAGCGGTCGCATCCTTCAAGCTACCGATACCATCCAACCAGACAGCACCCTACATATATTTCAGCGGGTGGCCGGCGGATCACCTAGTTCTCGCTCAGCTAGACCTATTCTTCAAGCATATCTCTTTCAAGATAGCTTGATAGAAGTATCTTTTTTTGGTTATGATATCTGGCATGATTTTCAGAAGCATTCTTCTCTCGTGTATGGCAATCCCTTTCAAGGACAACCAACAACGATCGACTGACAATCGGAGAAAGTATGGTTGAATTATTTCTGATTATCGCGATACCGATACTCTTTTTCTCTGTCATGATCCATGAGTGTGCTCATGGTGTGGTTGCTCTATTTTTTGGTGATGATACCGCAAAAAGAGAGGGTAGGTTATCGCTTAATGTAATAAGGCATATAGATCTTGTGGGTACCATTATTTTACCACTGATTTTACTGATAACCCGATCAGGTATCATCTTCGGTTGGGCCAAACCTGTTCCTGTGAGGCCAAATAATCTTCGAAATCCTGCCAGGGATTACACCTTTGTCTCCCTTGCTGGTCCCATATCTAATATCCTCTTGGCCTTTGTCTTTGCCTTTATACTACCTTTCTCAATAATGATTTTTGGAGAGCATGGTATCCCTATTTCTGTCGCAAGATTCATTTCTTTTGGCGTTAAGATAAATATCATCTTAGCCATGTTTAATCTTCTCCCGATTCCCCCTCTGGATGGTTCACATGTACTGGCTTATCTTCTTCCCTATCCTCTTTCGGTCAGGTATCAGCGTTTCGCAAGATATGGCTTCTTGATAATCCTGCTTCTTATCCTTACAGATACCTTAAGGTACCCTTTTTTATTTGCCGATTATATCTCTCGAGAAATATTAACCTGGATGTATCATGTAGGGTGTTTTTTTGGATAAATGTCTTATTGAGGGACAGAGATAGAATAGAGGGAAGTTCTTTAATCTTGACCCAAGAATGTCTATTTATATAACATATTTCACACCTGTTCAGCGGAATTAATCTATCAGAAAGACAACTCTATTCTCTTCCATAGGCCATCAGAATATTCCCTAAAAAGGTATCCTGGAAACATGCTGGAGAAAAAGATATTAATTTTCAGCCTTTCAATCAATTCTTTCTTAATAATGTCTTCCTTATAGTTGGTTGAAGCGCATTCCTTTTGAAATGGAAACTCTCCTATCTTTCTGACTAGAAAGAGGCGTAGGATTTTATACTGGGGGAGTTTTGTCAATTTGCCTGATGCAAAATCCGTCAATCTCTCCTCTTCCCAATATTGTTTAAATGTTTGAAGTGATCCAGGGGCGCCATGAGATGCAACGTTGATGGTTAATCTATTGCCTGTGTGATCGAAAAAGGCCTTTGCCTCAAATTGGCTTAGTAGTCTTTTCTCCCAATTCTCGTTAGAACGCATCAATTCCCTATTATTCGTTTGTTCAGCTATCGCACATAGAGCGTCAGCGATCTGTGGATGTTCTCTTTGATACATATCATACAAATTCTGCTCGAGCTGGTAACACAAGCACTCCATTACAGAGACCTTATTGTCAATAAGGAATCTCATATTTCTGCTTGGCTCTGCTATAAGAGAATGATTGTGAATTAATAATAGAATAAATGCGAACACACCTATAGAGATCTTTGGTTCCCTTTTCATATTATCTCCTTTTCTGTTGGCAAATCGCCTCACAGAAACATGAAAACCCCACCTCTCTTTATGAGAAATAGGGTTAAGTATTCAGTATCCATTACACCCTTTATTAAGGGTTTTATTCTCGGCTTATGTTATCCCTTTAAGGAGTTATCGAAGGTTTCCTGACGCTTTTTGGAGATCATTTTCAAGCCTTCTGGATAACTGTTTTCCTGCCATAATACAATATATAGGACTTTTTTTTTCAGATCAATTGGAAAAATGCTCGCAGTAGCATGTATGCTATTTGCATGGCTGGCTTACATATTCATCAAGAATCAGTATCTACACCACAAGCCTGACAATCAGACCAAGAAAGACCGTTCAAGAATCCAATGCTGTGAGTATAGGGCCGCTGCTAATGGGTGAGAGTATATCTTGACCGGTTTTTACTTGGCCTAATGGTGGGAAAGGAGAATGTGCATGCCTTTACGTACCGGTTCTGTTTCGTCTATCGGCAAATTCTTATGAAGGCTCTAAAGTTTTGGTAAGCAAAAAACAGGCCTTGTATTTGGGGCGCTGATTTGGGAAACTATCAGGCGAGGTGGAAAAGAGAGGGTAGGGCGGATAATAGAATTGACCGTGAGGTAGGCAAAAAGCCATGGTATTCAAGGCTTCCGATAATGATATTATGAGAGCTGAGATATTAAAGACTTTTAAGAAAGTTAAAAAAATGCTAACCATCATTCAAGTGTACGAAATAAGACTCTAATGTTTGGCCAGTTCACTCCACTCTTATCATTCACCAGCGTACATTACGGCAATGTTGGCGAAGGCCTTAATCAGCCGGGCAAAGATGGGAATATTGAGAAAAATGGGGTTTTGTAATCCTTTAATGTTGTTCTAATTTTTGGGGTGAGTGACGGGACTTGAACCCGCGGCAACTGGGGCCACAACCCAGTGCTCTACCAACTGAGCTACACCCACCACATTATGGTTTTTTTAGCATACTATTTACAGGTTGGCAACCGGATATTTCTGTTATAGTATTTTCGAAAGGGTTAATTATTGATCTCTTATTAAGGCTGGGCCAATTTTCTCTAAGCGATCCCGCCTTGATATCGCCTTCCGGAAAAACCTCAGGTTCCACTATCTAGCGTGAATGGTCACGTTTTTTGAGAGAGATATGGCAGCGGAATTTGATAAAAATCTGATTTTTAGGCAGATACCCTCTGTAGATCATCTATTGGGGTCATCTACTATTAAAAGGATCCTATCAGCTACTCCAAGGCCTGTGGTTTTGAGGGCCATTCGCCAAGTTTTGGATGAACTGAGGGGAAAGATAGATAGGGCTCGGACAGGCGATGAATTGCCATATTTAGAGTTAAACAATGTAGTTGATCAGATAGTAGAAAAGGTATCGATCCTATCTCAGCCAAGCCTAAGACGTGTCATTAATGCCACTGGAGTCATTGTGCATACCAACTTGGGACGATCCCCCTTATCAAAGAGAGCCATTGCCAGGCTTAACTCCTTAGCAGGTTGTTATAGCAACTTAGAGTATGATCTGAGGACCGGCAAAAGAGGTAGTAGGTATGTCCACGTGGAAGAAATCCTTATGGAGCTTACTGGGGCCGGGGGAGCTATGGTTGTTAATAATAATGCAGCTGCAGTTCTCGTTGCCCTGGATACCATGGCCAAAGATAGAGAGGTTATAATTTCCAGAGGTCAATTGGTGGAAATTGGTGGTTCCTTTCGGATACCTGAGGTCATGCAAAAAAGTGGGGCGAGGATGTTTGAGGTTGGAACTACCAACAAGACAACTATCAGTGATTATGAGTCAGCTATTGTACCAGAGACCGCTCTTTTGCTTAAGGTGCACTCAAGCAATTTTCAAATAGTGGGATTTACCGAGGAGGTGGAACTAGACGCGCTTGTTGCGTTAGGTAAAAAATACAGTCTTCCTGTAATGGAAGATCTTGGTAGCGGCTGCTTTATCGATTTTTCCAGGTATGGACTTGAAAGAGAACCGACAGTTCAGGATTGCGTGGCAAAAGGGGCAGATATAATCACCTTCAGTGGGGATAAAATGTTGGGTGGTCCTCAATGCGGGATAATTCTCGGAAAGAAAGAGATTATCTCGGCCATAAAAGCCAACCAATTGAACAGGGCTCTGAGGGTAGATAAATTAACCCTTATTGCACTTCAGGAAACCCTTTACATGTACAGAGATGAGAAAACAGCAATGAGACAGATACCTACCCTGAGGCTGATATCCCAATCATATCAGAGTCTGTGCCGAAAAGCGAAACGATCATTGGATCTTATTGGAAAGATAAGCCCGGATAGTTTTTTGGTAACCCTGCGTGATGGTTCATCTCGTGTAGGTGGTGGCGCTATGCCTTTAGAGGAAATACGGAGCAGGCTGCTTTGCATCTCTCCCCGAAAACTCCCGGCCCCGTATATTGTAAAGTTATTGAGGTCTTATAATCCACCTATTATAGCAAGACTTGAGAAAGACCATGTCTTACTGGATGTAAGAACACTCCAGGAGAAAGAGTTAAGGATTGTGGCTGAGGCCATAAGAAAAATATCTACAAAAAGCGCAGCCAGTTAAATCAAAAAATTGCGCCACCACCTTGTTCCTTAAGCAATTTGCTGTGCTATAAACTTTCTTTTAACTCCTTGCCCGGGCGAAATCTTACAACCTTGCTGGCTCTAATCTGAATCGGTTGCCCGGTCTGAGGATTTCTCCCGGTTCTTGCTTTTCTATTGACAACTACAAAGGTTCCAAAACCAGCCAAGGGGAGTCTGCCTTCCCTTTTAATGCCTGTTTTTGCAATGGTGAGGAAAGAATTTAGAGCTCTTTCTGAATCTGCCTTCGTTAAACCAGTATTTTTAGCTATCCCTGCTATTAGTTCTGCTTTTGTCATGGTATTTCTCCCTCCTTGTTTATTTTTGATTTTTGGATGCTAAAGACGCCTTCAACAACTATTACCCTCTTCCCCCCTTTCCCTATAGATTTTCTTTTACGGTCTGTCTCAAAAATAGATACGCAGATCCTGCATACCATGAGATGCTCTTTTGCAAAGATATGGGCGAAATCCGAGAGTTGAGATATTCAAGAGTTAGCGGCTTTATTACCATAGTGAGATAGCAATTTCAATAAAAAATATTGCAAGACTCCAAAAATTATTCTCTTAGTCTCCTGCATATTTCTTGCATACATCTGAAATATCTAAAATTTAATAGGGAATATCGAAATAAACTAAACCAATTTATTAAGTATCGATTTTTTACGATTTCAATCAGTTATCCAGAGCCAAATCCAGGATTGACAAATGTATCCTGAGATTATAATTATAGAAGACTGCTTGCAACGGAGTATTTATCGTTAGAAAATAAGTGGGTAGATCAAATGGAGAATATTATCGCACAAGCACTCAAAGAAAGTCTCAAAGTCAAAGAGGATTTTATTAAGAAAAATGCCTCCAAACTAATACATCTTGCTGAATATATTTCTGAGGCCTTCAGAGATGGCAGAAAGCTCATGATATGTGGTAACGGAGGAAGCGCAGCTGATGCTCAACATCTTGCTGCAGAATTTGTTAACAGGTTTCAGTTGGAACGCCCACCCTTACCAGCCTTAGCACTTACCACCGATACCTCTATTATTACAAGCGTGGCCAATGATTATAGGTATGAAGAAGTTTTTTCTAAGCAAATCAGGGCCCTTGGAGTTAAAGGAGATATCTTGCTTGGACTTTCTACTAGCGGAAAGTCAGAAAACATTCTTTCTGCCATAAGGACTGCCAGGGAAAGAGGATTGTATACTGTTGGGTTTACAGGAGGAGATGGTGGAGGGATGCTCAAATTAGTGGATTTAGCCTTGGTGGTTGAAAATAATCAGACCCCTAGGATTCAAGAAGCCCATATCATGGCCGGGCACCTACTCTGTGAGTTAGTTGACTATATTCTTTTCCAAAAAGACCCTTCTGTATGATCATTGTATGAGGCCGTGAAAAGAGAGGTGGGAACCTGAGGAACTAAAGCAATGGATAAAGTGAAGCCAATATCCTTAGAGAATATCCGAACCTATTCCCTCAAGAAAAGGCCAAGCAAGGTCTCGGTAACGGATTTCGGATCGAGCTGGATAGCGGGTGGTAAGATGAGCCTTTGGTTCGAAAGGCTGCCAAACATTTTAGCGGGAAGTGATCTTAGAAAGCTGATTAATAGATTAACCACGACCGTACAAGAGAAAAAGACTATTATAGTAGCTATGGGGGCTCATGCGATTAAGGTTGGGTTAAGCCCTGTAATCCTGGATTTGATGGAAAGGGGAATAATTACAGGTCTAGCCATGAACGGTGCCGGTATTATACATGATTTGGAGGTGGCAATGGTTGGTGCCACATCAGAGGATGTAGACTCTGAACTCCCTCACGGCACGTTTGGAATGGCTCAAGAGACAGGAGAGTTTCTTAACATGGCAATTCGGGAAGGGGCTCAAAAAGGGGATGGATTAGGCTATTCGGTTGGAAAGAATATTCTCAGGGCATCCTTTCCCTATAACAAGTTTAGCCTATTGGCTGGAGCTGTGAGAATGAATATTCCTGTCACCGTGCACGTAGCTATAGGCACTGATATTATCCATTTTCATCCAGCTGTAGACGGATCTGCAATAGGAAAAACTTCACATCTTGATTTTCGAATCTTCGCCACTCTGGTCTCACACCTTGAAGGTGGTGCGTATATTAATCTTGGTTCCGCGGTTATTTTGCCCGAAATATTCTTAAAGGCCCTTACCCTTGTCAGGAACCTGGGGTTTAATGTCAAGAGGTTTACCACAGTCGACATGGATTTCATAAGACATTATAGGCCTATGACCAATGTAATCAAGAGGCCAACATCAGAGGGTGGCGAGGGATTTGCTCTCACAGGGCACCATGAGATTATGTTTCCCCTGCTTGTTGCAGCCTTGATTGAGAATTTGGAAAATAAAAAACCTTTTCCTAAAAAGTAGAAATGGTGGAAGTGGTGTTCAGGGTAGGATTTGGCTGCGATGTTCATAGGCTGGTCGAGGGAAGGCCTCTGATCTTAGGAGGTGTTAAGATTCCATATACAAAAGGGCTCTTGGGTTATTCTGACGCCGATGTGTTAACACATGCCATCATCGACGCCATCCTTGGAGCCCTTGGTAAAGGCGATATTGGCCGCCATTTCCCGGACTCTGATCCTGCCTACAAGGGAATAGATAGCCTTTTTCTTTTAAGAAAGGTTGTAACCCTTGCCCATGATGAGAAGTTTAAGGTGCACAATCTTGACGCCACTATCGTCGCCCAAAAACCGAAATTGACTCCCCATCTGAATGATATGGAGGAAAGGTTGTCAGGTGTTTTAGGGGTAGACCCTAAGATGGTAAATGTAAAGGCAACCACCACCGAGGGTCTCGGTTTCTACGGTAGGGAAGAGGGGTTGGCTGCCTATGCGGTAGTAACCCTAAAGGGCAGATGATAAGGAAAGCAACAAGGACAAGAAGTGCTCCTCAAGTTATATAACTCAGCGAGCGGTAACAAAGAAATATTTAGGCCAATAAAAAATGGTGAGGTTGGTATCTATGTCTGCGGGGTTACCGTGTATGATCTGTGCCACATAGGACATGCCCGCTCTGCCATTGTTTTCGATGTCCTGGTTAGATATCTGAGGGCCAGGGGCTTTAAGGTTACCTATGTCAGAAATTTTACTGACGTGGATGATAAAATCATTGAACGGTCAAAAAAAACCGGGGAGGATACCATTACCCTGGCAGAACGATACATACGTACGTTTTACGAAGATATGCTTGCCTTAGGTGTGCTAGATGCTGATATAGAGCCCAGGGCTACAGAGCATATACACGATATTATTGATATGATTAGACTCCTGATTGAAAAAAGATTTGCCTATGTAGTTGATAATACAGTCTACTTTTCTGTTGAAAGGTTTGATAGTTATGGTCAGCTTTCAGGTCAGCGGCTGGAGGATATGCTTGCCGGTGCAAGGATTGCTGTTGATGAGAAAAAAAAGCATCCTATGGATTTTGTTCTCTGGAAAGAGGCAAAGCCAGGGGAGCCCAAGTGGGAGAGTCCCTGGGGTGAGGGAAGGCCAGGATGGCATATAGAATGCTCTGCCATGAGCTGTAGGTACTTAGGGGAAAATTTTGATATACATGGCGGCGGTCGAGATCTGATATTCCCCCACCATGAAAATGAGAGGGCCCAGGCAATGGCGGCCAATGGGGTCAATTTTGCCAACTACTGGGTACATAACGGTTTTTTGACTGTGGAATCGGAAAAGATGTCTAAATCGTTGGGTAATTTTATTACCATAAGGGATGCACTTGAGCTATATCACCCCCAGGAATTAAGGCTCTTTTTGCTTTCCAAGCATTACAGGAGTCCATTAGATTTTTCTCGTTCCGCTCTTTTGGAGCTCAGATCCGGGCTTATTAGGATATACAGGACCCTTCAAAGATTGGAACAGATAATTGGGCCTTATGAAAGCAATTCAAAGGGGGCAATCACCCCATTTTTGTCTCAGTTACATGGAGACGGCTTTAAGGACCGCTTTGTAAGGGTTATGGATGATGATCTTAATACAGCGGCAGGATTAGGATTAATCTTTGATAAGGTAAGGGATATTAATAGAGTTATAGATTCATCAGTGCAAAACAAGGATATTAGATCCCAATTGATTAGGGGAAGGAGCGATTTTCTTGACTGTGGTAAGGTCCTAGGCCTTCTTGAAGAGGAACCCTCCAAATTCTTCCAGGAGATGGTAAAGACCCCCTCTGAACTAGACACCGAAGAGATTGAGACCTTGATCCGGGAAAGGGATGAGGCACGGAAGGCAAAAGATTGGGCTCGGGCCGATGCTATTAGGGACGAGCTATCCAGAAACGGGCTTATCCTTGAAGATGGAGCCAAAGGCACAAGTTGGCGATTTAGGATTGAGGGGAAACATAACACCCAATAAACTCAACAAACACAAGTGAAAAGGTCTTCAGGTTTTCAGCTTGTCTCTCCATTTGAACCGAAGGGTGATCAGCAACATGCCATTGATGCCCTTGGTAAAGGGGTGGAAGAGGGGCTCAGGCATCAGGTATTGCTTGGCGTGACTGGCTCTGGAAAGACATTTTCCATAGCCAATGTCGTTGCAAGAATCCAAAGGCCTGCCCTTGTTATTGCTCCTAACAAAACCTTAGCAGCCCAGCTTTATGGGGAATTCAAGAGTCTTTTTCCAGACAATGCAGTTGAATATTTTGTAAGTTACTATGATTACTATCAACCCGAGGCCTATGTTCCTCAAACTGATACCTATATCCAGAAAGATGCCTCTATCAATGAGCAGATCGATAAGATGAGGCATTCTGCAACCAGATCCCTTCTCGACAGGGATGATGTTCTTATTGTAGCCAGTGTATCATGCATTTATGGGCTTGGTTCCCCTGAGGCCTATCATGATATGCTCCTGTACGTGGAAAAAGGTGATTCCATAAGCCGAGAAGATGTCCTGAAAAAACTGGTGGAGATTCATTATGAAAGGAGCGACCTAGACTTTCATCGCTCATGTTTCAGGGTCAGGGGTGATGTAGTGGATATCTATCCAGCATACGAAGATTACCATTCTATCAGGTTGACATTTTTCGGCGACAGCATTGAAAGTATTCAGGAGATTGATCCTCTTACAGGTCACGTTGTGCAAGGGCTAAGCCGGGTGGCTGTCTATCCGGCAAGTCATTATGTGACCACATTACCTAAGAGGCAAGAGGCCATCCAGAACATTAAAGAAGAGCTCACTACAAGAATTGAGTATTTTAGGAAGGAGAAAAAATGGATTGAGGCCCAAAGAATAGAAGAAAGGACACTCTATGATCTAGAAATGATTGAGGAGATGGGCTATTGTCATGGTGTAGAGAACTATTCCAGGCATTTCACCGGTAGGAGACCCGGCGAGCCACCCCCAACACTTATTGACTATTTTCCAGATAATTCCCTTATTATCTTAGATGAAAGTCATATTACGGTTCCACAGCTCGTGGGTATGTACAGGGGTGATAGATCAAGGAAAGAGACATTGGTTGAATTTGGGTTTCGCCTTCCCTCTGCCCTTGATAACAGACCACTGACGTTTGAGGAATTTGAATCTCGGGTCAACCAAATAATCTATGTCTCTGCCACCCCAGGCCCCTATGAGCTTGGTAAAGTAACCCACGTGATCGAACAAATTACTAGACCGACGGGCCTGATAGACCCGGAGATCTCAGTCAGACCAGCAAGCAGCCAGGTGGATGACCTATTAACTGTTGTGAGGAATGTCATCAATGATGGTCAGCGTGTTTTGGTCACGACTCTCACCAAAGCCATGGCCGAAGATTTAACCGAGTATTATGCCGAATTGGGTATTAAAGTCAGGTATCTCCATTCCGACATAACCACCATTGAGAGGACAGAGGTTATCAGGGACCTTAGGCTTGGTATCTTTGATGTCCTTATAGGAGTCAATCTTCTAAGGGAGGGTTTGGACCTGCCAGAGGTCTCGCTGGTGGCCATTTTGGATGCAGATAAAGAGGGTTTCTTACGATCTGAGAGGTCTCTTGTCCAGACCTGTGGGCGGGCTGCCAGAAACGTAGATGGTAAGGTCATCTTTTTTGCTGATGAGGTCACACCTTCCATGAGAAAGGCAATAGATGAAACTAACAGGAGGCGAAATCTTCAAGAGAGATATAACAAAGCACACGGGATTACCCCAAAATCCATTAAAAAGGATATTTCTGATATCCTTAGCTCTGTTTATGAGGCAGATTATGTGAGCATTCCCACTGTCTCAGAACCAGAGGAGCAATATATCTCCCTTGATAAGTTTCCTGCGGTTATTAAATCACTAAAAAAAGAGATGTTTGGTGCAGCCAGAAGGTTAGACTTTGAGGAGGCAGCCCGATTACGGGATAAGATATCCTATTTGCAAAAAAGGGAGTTAGCTCACAGAGATTCATCCCACTTTTAGACCCATAATCTTTTCTAGGGTCCATAGATCCTCATCTTGGTCGTATTTAATAAGATAGATCTTCTGATCGTTGGCTAATATCTTGAAATAGCTATGATTTATCCCATACCATCGGTCGATGATTTCTTCTACTAGTAGTTTTCGTCCCCGGACAGTAAAATTAGTCGGCCGCTCATTTGCCTTATATCCCGAATAGCAACCAACTTGGATAACCTTTAAACGTGAATCAATCTTCATATATAATCGAAGTATTATCGTTTAATTAGTTTTTTGGTTGGATTAGCTTCATTATTTCTCAATAAGCTTATCTATCATGTTGAGCTTTCTGTATATGTTATCCCTTATCCAGTGGGAATCCCACCACTCTATCGGATTGACAGCAACACCATGTACCATAAAACCGAAATGTAGGTGATCGCCAGTCGCCAGACCTGTTGTACCGGTAACGCCAATTGTATCTCCCTTGGTCACAGGCTGACCAACAGCTACCTCAATACTGCTTAGATGACCATACATGGTATAAAGGCCCTGACCGTGATCAATTATTACTGTTAGGCCATAGATCCCAAGGTCTTGGGCAAAAATAACCCTGCCAGTATTGGCGGCCTTGACAGGAGATCTGGCCAACGATGCCAGATCAACACCCAGGTGTACCGCTCTATCTATCAAATTACCCTTGTAATAATAGATTCTCTGGTCACCAAAATCGGCCATTGTTGCCGCATTTTTCATTCTTGACCAAGGCCCATCCCACAATTTCTCTTCAGTTGGTGACTGGCAAAGCTCTCTTAATACCGCGTGGTTTTCCTTTCTCAATCTTCTATTCAGAAGTAGATATTTCTCAATCTTACTTTTTCCTGGCTCAAATATATCTGGGGGAAAAGAGGAGATAATGCTATCTAAGACTCGGTGCGATATCGTTATTTTATCCTTTCGAAAGCGTTTCTGCCTGATATGGTAAAAGAAGACCTTTTTTGTTTCATTATCAGCCCTATCTTTAGCCCAGAGATACAAAGTAGTATCTTTTTTGAAATTGTAGGGAGCAGCAAAATAACAGATATATATTCCGGTTTGGGAATCGTTCGTAGAGGCTATCCCGGGAAAAAACAGATCATCCACTAAAACACCGCTTTGAATTGTGTCGGTTGAGATCCTGTAGACGATTAGGCCAGCACCCCCCACATTAACGTTATGGCTTCTGCTAATGGGGGTTATCGATGGAGGAATTGTGTCCACTATCATTTTATGCTCTAATAATACAAGATTTCCATCGCCGCCTCTCCTTTTGGAAAAATCGTGAACCTCGACGATAAGATTGGCATCTCCTTGTACGAGCTGTAGTTTCTTTGGGTCTAATGTGAATTCCTCCTCAAAGGTATAGATTCCCCTTTTGTTGAACAGTCCCTCGTATGGAAAATCCTTTTTTAGGACGGGAATAGCAGGGCCATCCTGTTTAATACTCACCTTTATATTTCTCAGCCCCATGTTCAGGTCAGAAGCCATCACTTTGAAGGTTATGCCTTTACTTAAATACTCTGGCAATGGCTCTAGTTGTGCCTGCGGTTTTTCACCTTCAAAGATAGTTATCAAGAACCAGATTAGAAGGATAACAATAATAACAGTTGGCAGAAGTGCAATTATAAGCTTTGAACCTTTAATGCTTGACTTTTTCATTTTGTATATATTACCCCTATTCTGTCCAGGTGCTTTTAGATTGGTTTATCTTTGGTCATGGCAATACTTTTGTCAATATTTTTTTATACTGCATACTGATGAATAACAAAATTCATATTGGTGTTATCGGTGCTGGGGATTGCTCGCAGGAGATCTATAATATGGCCACTGAAGTAGGTTATCTTATTGGACATAACGGCTGGATTCTTATCTGTGGGGGCCTAGGTGGTGTTATGGAGGGGGCAGCCAAAGGGTGTTATAAAGCAGGCGAGATGACCGTTGGTATATTGCCAGGAGAAAAAAAGGATTCTGCTAATCCTTTTATAAGGCTGCCTATTCCTACAGGTCTGGGTGAAGGCAGGAATCTGCTGGTAGTCAGGGCCTCGGATGTGGTTATAGCGATTGCAGGCGGTTATGGAACCTTATCAGAGATAGGCCTGGCCCTCAAGATTGGTAGGCCTGTGGTAGGAGTCAAAACCTGGCCTGGTATTGATGGGATTGATTATGTTGAAACACCTCAGCAGGCAATTGATATGGTAACCACTCACCTGTCAAGGTTAAAATGAAAGAAAAGGGCTGTCATTATAATTGACAGAAAATATTTATGCATTTTAGGGCATATAATTCCAATATGGCTCATGAAGATGGCGTTTATTTTGTGGTCTGCAGCAACAGATCGGTATGTGCTGACTCAAAATAAGGACTAAATCATCTAAGTACCATGAAGGAGGCGGAATATGGGAACCTATCAAATTGTTGAGAAACTCGTTGACAGGATTCTGCCTGATATTGTGAGAATCAGGCATACCATTCATGAGAATCCTGAGTTGGCCCTGCAGGAGCATGATACGGCTACCCTAGTCAGGAAATCCCTTGAATCCACGCACCTACGCCTCCTAGAACCATTCCTGGAAACCGACGTGGTTGCTATCTTGGAAGGAAGGGGATCGGGAGGAAATGTAACCTTACGTGCGGATATGGATGCCCTACCATTACAGGAAATGACTGGACTCCCATATCAGTCGAAAAGGGACGGCCTTATGCATGCGTGCGGTCATGATGGGCACACTGCCATATTGATCGGATCAGCCACGGTATTGAGCAAGCTCAAAGATCACTTCGAGGGGTCTGTGCGGTTTGTCTTTCAGCCGGGCGAAGAGGTGCTGGCAGCAGGCAAGGACCTCGTAGATAAAGGCGCTTTAAGGGATCCGGAACCTAATGCGGTGTTTGCCCTTCACGCATGGGGGAGCATCCCGGAGGGAGCGATCGCATCAAGGCCTGGATCTTTTCTGGCGGCAGCAGATTTTTTCAAGATCACAATCCACGGAAAAGGGGCACACGGATCAACACCTGAGGTATCCATTGATCCGATTCTGATCGCAGCACGGGTTGTGGAAGCCTTGCAGGCTATACCTTCCCGGAGGGTGAGTGCGTTGGATTCAGTGGTTCTCAGTGTGTGCCGCTTCTGCGGTGGGACGAATGCTAACGTTATTCCTGGCCATGTTGAACTGGAAGGCACTACCCGTTACCTGGATCCTGAGACAGGGAAAAAAATTCCTGTGTATATGGAACAGATTGTCAAAGGTGTTTGTGATTCCATGGGGGCTTCCTACGAGTTTTCCTATACCAGCGCATACATACCAACCATTAACAATCACGAAATCGTCGCCCTGGGAAAAAAGGTCACAGAAGACGTCTTGGGTGCGTCGACCTGGGTGGAACTGAGCACCCCTTTTATGGCAGCCGAAGATTTTGCCTATTATATCAGAGATTACCCAGGCGCCATGTTCCAACTTGGCATGGGGAAGGCAAGCGCTGCGCTGCATAATCCACATTTTGATTTTAATGACAGTGCCCTTAGAAATGGTATCCTATTCTTGGTTTGTGCTGCTCTGGAGACCCTATCCTTCTATAAGAATAATAAGATGGATTAGATGGGTATAAGGCATAGAATCATCCCAAACAAATGGATAAATTTGACTTTCAGAATGCGTGCATTTTGAACGCCGGTTACCCTGACTGTTAGCCGGCGACGCAGAGATATTATGATTTTTGATCAATGGCGCGAATCCCATAAGTCGTCTCTAGGTAGTGGAGGTAATATAAGAAAGAATTCGGTATACACACAGAAAGGAGTTAAACCATGGCAGACTATGAGGCATTAAGGGGAAAGGCACAGGAACTGAGCGAACGACTTTGGGATCTGCCAGGCACAAAAGGCAGGTTCAGAAAGCTGACCCGAGGGGGTATACCCACGAGGATCCTCAACCGGGATGGGATTATCTCTCGTAAACATGAAATCCTAGATCGAGTTCAGTGGCGAGGAGAAGAATACGAATATCTTAGCCATAGTTGTGCGAAGGGCTCAGCTTTGGCAGTGATGGACGAGTTCGGTTTGGGCAATATGGAGATTATCAAGGCCCTGTCTCCATTTCCTGGATTTGGTATGACAGGCTTGATATGTGGGGCCGTCACCGGAGGTCTTATCGCCCTAGGCCTCTACTTTGGCAGCGAGGATTTGTTGAACTACGATGGCACCGGCCGTACCATGACTGCCGCCCGAAAATTCATACCTCGCTTTGAGGAGGAAATGGGCAGCGTCTTATGCCCGAAGATACAAGAAGATGTGATATTCGGTAGATATATGGATCCGAGGGGGAGCCAGGAAAATTTTGAGGCTTTCATAAGAGCGAAAGGCTATGAAAAATGTGCTCTACCCCCAGGGATAGGTGCCAGGATTGCCTCTCAGATCATCATCGAAAGCATGGAGGACGAATAAGCATTCATTTTAAACTACTTTAAACAATTAATTTCCTAACAAATTCAAGACAGGACTTGATTTCCCGCGGCTTAAGTTCAAGGGTAGCTGTTTTCTTGTAATCAATTCTATTAAGGGCATCGAAAATATCTTTGAACTCAACACTGCCTTTGCCAGGAGGAAGGTGTAGATCACTATCAGGTGTATCCCCTCCGAGATTATCATGGAGATGGACGTGTTTTATTCTATCCGGATATTTTTTTATGAATCCAAAACTTGTGTTTTCTTTCCTTAAAAGCTCTGCATGCCCCACATCCAGGGTTAAGTTAAGGAGAGGAAGCTCACTAAAGGGACATTTAAGATCGTGCCAATTCTCACTTAGATTCTCTAAGCAGATGGCAGTCTTTTTTTCTCTGGCCTTATCAATGATTCTTTTTAATAGTTCAATCTTACAATCAATTACATGAGCCTTGACAAAACGGCGATCCATCCAGAGATGGAGGGTTAAAAGAGACATATTTAGCACAGGCATAATATCCAGGATCTCTAAGACATGCGGAAGATAGTCTCTCTTGAGGGAAATTACATTGTTAGGATCACCCTCTCTCGGCCCATGACAAAGATAATAAAGATTTGTCTTTTCTTTTAGCTGTAAGAATTTATTAATGTTTTTCTTGAACCTATTTAAATCTTCTATAGGGATTTCAGCAAATTCAAGCCCTAATTCGTGCAGTGCCAATACATCCTCTGGATTCCTTGCTGTTCCCCCCAATGCAATTTTTAGTTTTGTAGTATAGTTAAGATTCAATTGCTATTTTCTCGTATTTATCTCCAGGTGGCCGATTTTCCTGGATCATTGAATATTTGGATAGATTCAGGTCCCAAATGCTTGGCCCATGAATTCAGCCACAAATACAATGGTTCTCTCAGGCAGATTATTATATTTTAATTTTTTTCATCTTGCTGATATTATCCTTGATCTCTTTCCCCTTTTCCTCAAATCCAGGCTTCTCAAGCAAGGCAAACATTGCCTTTTTATAGTCTTCCACACCTGGTTGAATGAACGGGTTGTGGCCAAAGAGATAACCACTTATGGCTACAGATCTTTCCATCATGTAAAAAATCTGCCCCAGACAAAATGCGGTTCTCCTCGGTATTTCAATTACCATATTGGGAACAGCCCCTAAGTAATGGGCATAGGCAGGTCCCTCGATAACGATTCGATTAATGCTATTCATGTCTCGACCTTTATCAGGGATAAAATTCAGCCCCTCAAGGTTTCCTTCATCTTGTGGAATATAGACCCTGTTATCATGTTCCTTTAACATAATAAATGTCTCTAAAAGGTTTCGTTCTCCCTGTTGAACCATCTGGCCGTTGGCGTGTAGCTTTTCAGAGTAAAGGGAAGGAGACACCCACATCCCATGGCCGGAATGTCCTTCGCTTTCTGGGAATAACTGTTCCATCCATCTGGCTACGCCGTATAGAGATGCCGAGTTGGTGGCCACTACCTCTATCTTTTTCCCCTTCAACCACGCCGCATAGCGCGCTGCTGCATGAAGAAGACTCGGGTTTTTCCAGAGATCATCGGACATTGTGATTCTCCTCATATATTTGAACCCTGCGGCGAATTCCTCGATATCAATGTTGGTCATAGCCAGGCCCAGTAGTCCAACGTCAGTTAAAACTGAATAGCGACCACCAATATTATCGGGAATAGAGAAGGTTTTGTATCCCTTATCCTTTGATAATTTTTGCAGGCCACCCCTTACTGTATCTGTAGTCACATAGATTAGATTTTTGGCCTCTTGCCCCCAATTTTTCTCTATTACATTACGCAAGATCCTAAAGGCAATAGCAGTTTCTGTTGTTGTGCCTGATTTGGATATGACATTTATTCCAATCATTTTGCCTTTTAGCATATCGAGGGTATCCCTGAAATAGTCAGGGTCCATGTTTTGACCCAGAAAATAAATCTCTGGTGCATCCCCCCTTTCTTTTCGGCTCAACTGGTTGAAATAGGTGTGGGTCAATGCCTTTATAGTAGTCTCGATGCCTAGGTAAGATCCGCCTATCCCTAAAGAGACAAATGCATCAATTCGACTGCTAAGATTCCGGGCTGCAGATTTTATGTCCGCTAAATGATCTTGTGTTATCTTTTCCGGAAGGTTTTGCCAGCCGGTCATGGGTATCCCATTGTCATAGATATCTCCTTCATCTTTGGTTAACATTCTATGGGCCTTGATTACCTTCGGTGCAATATCTTTAATATCTTCAAAAGTTATGGATGGGGAATCACCTGGGGTGTCAAAAAGATAGGTAAGATCTAAAGAGATTGTATTGGCTGATTGCCACTGTTGCACATTGAACGGGTTTTTTTTGCCTTTACCTCTTTCCTTTTGAATTTCTATCGTAATATTTTCCCCAAAACCAATCAACTTCATTCCTTCCATTTTTATCCTCCCCTATTTGGAAAAGTATTCAGGCTTTCTCGACGCATGCGCCTAGTTGACGCTGAAATCATACCATAAACTCTCCTTTAATAGCTACTTGACTTATAGAAAGGAGCTCCCTTAAATAATCTTCTCATCCTTAAGTTATTAATTCTCTCATATGTTATTAATAAGTGATAGGCAGGGTAGGGGACCAGTTCCATGTCCTTTGATTTGACCTTCACTCGGTTAGAAGCCCTCGTTCGGAGATTCGGACCATCCGCTTTTTCGCATGGGCTATAATACCATGTCTGAAATCTAAAGGGGTTACCTTGACCGACCGGACAATTTAGCCTATACTGTATACTCAAAAGGCAGTTATGGTAAACTCTTGAGGATCTTATGGTTTATGAGCCGCTATTTTCGGAATAATTCTGCATGTGCCTTTGCTTATAGACAAATATTGGGGGCGCATAATGTTTGTTCTGAGAATTGCTATAATATCTAATCTTTCAAATAGATTTTGATAACTATAATATTGCTATCTAAAAGGGCTTAAAGATGAAAGTAAATCTGGAGGACAGGAAGGAATGAAAATTCTATTGACTGGTGCAAGCGGACAACTGGGCGGCGAGTGTAAGGATGTTTTGAAAAGCGACTATGAAATCATTGCCCCAGATAAAGAAGCGCTGGATATTACCAGTTGGGATAAGGTAATAACGAGCATTAGTCAATTATTCCCCGATATCATTCTTAATTGTGCTGCCTTCACCAAGGTTGACGAGTGTGAAACAGAAAGAAAGGCATCTGAGAAAATTAATGTGGAAGGAACCAGGAACTTGGCACAAGGAGCGGCCAGATATGACAAGATTATTGTTCATATATCTTCCCATTTTGTATTCAATGGCCGAAAGAGATTACCACAGCCTTATTTTGAAGATGATCCCATGAATCCTCTCTCTTTTTATGGCTTAACAAAGATGGAGAGCGAAATGGCTGTGAAACAAAATGCTCCAAAGTATATTATCATCAGGGCAGGTTGGCTCTATAATATTCGGGGAGATAACTTCCTAAAGAAGATACTTACATTGGCCCTTAGAAACGACCAAGAATCTCTATATGTTGTTGATGATCAGTTCGGTTCCCCTACGTGGTCTCATAGTCTCGCTCGGCAGATTAAGGTTTTGATAGACAGTGGAAAAGAGGGGGTTTACCATGCCACATCAGAAGGTTACTGCACAAGGTATGAGTGGGCAAAGTATTTTTTGGAGAAAATGGGCATTAGGACCCCTGTTTTGCCCTGCGCCACCAGGGACTATCCCACGCCTGCATTAAGGCCAGCAAATTCTATCCTTGAGAACAGGCAGTTAAAGAGAGAAGGGCTTAACGTCATGCCTAATTGGCAAAAGGATCTTGATATCTTTATTGAGAAATATGGTGAGAAGTTACTAGAGGGACAAGAGGAAACTAGAACTTAGGGGCTCGCCCAGAGATCCTTTCTATTTTTTCCGGAAGAATTACCTGTTTTATTCCACCTCTGTTGGGGCTGCATGCACCCTTTCTTTCACTCCACGAACGGGTAGGGCAACACCTCTCAGTGGGCAAACCTTGGACCCAGAGCTTTTTCCATTGGTCTATTAGTTAGGAGGGAGGCAAAGAAGGGGTTTTTTGCAAGGCATTTTGATTACCTCGCCTTTGCAGGAAATTGGTAAACATAGTGACTCAAATTCATTTTTTACTTTAGGAAAATATGATCGGGAAGTGTTACCTTTTTCATTTGCAATAATCACCTCTTATGTTTATATTATAAAGGGAAGAGGCTCAATCTGGTTCATTTAAGGTTCTTGGAGGCCTTGACAAGGACCTGCAGGGAAGACAAAAACCGTAAAAAAAAGGAGGTAAGCAATGTTCGTAAAGGATGTAATGACAATGAATGTGGTCAATATCCCGAGCAACACTTCCATAGCTGACGCAAAAAGGATTATGGAGGCACACAAGATTCGTCGCTTACCAGTGGTAGACAGGGGAAAGCTTGTCGGGATAGTTACCGAACGCAGGCTAGAGGCATATACCCCTTCTAAAGCGACATCTCTGAGTGTTTGGGAGATTGGTTATCTGCTTGGAAATACCCCTGTAAAGGATATTATGGAGAAACACGTCATCACCGTAAATCCGGATATGACTGTAGAAGAAGCCCTGTCCTTTGCTCAGGAGAAAAAAGTTGGCGCATTGCCCGTTGTAGAAGATGGACGATTGGTGGGTATAGTAACCACAAATGATTTCTTTTATAAGATTGCCAATCCTACTCTTGGTATAGGTATGCCTGGCACGCGGGTTCAGGTAACTGCTAAGACTGATAAAAATATACTTGAGGACATATGCAAGGTAACCTCTCAGAAGGGTATAAATATTCTGACTCTTCACATGATATCTTCTACCGAAATAGGAGGGAAGGATATAGTCGTTCACATAGATACCGAGGACGTTACTGAGATGGTTGAGGAATTAAAGGATAAAGGCTATGAAGTTTTTGTAAGGAAACGATAAAATAGCAAGGATTTTGTTTGATAAGAACCGGCTTTATTATCTGTTTAGCCGGTTTTTTTGATTAGAAGTAGGCAATATCTATTAAGAGCCAAATAGATAAAAATGGCGGAAGTGCTTGGGAATACAGCTCACCTATCCCGATTTTCGTCAGGACACACCGGATTTGAAGTCAAAAATGGCCATTTCAGGAGCTTAAAGAAATCAATTCATACACGGTTTCCGTCCAACCGGGCCCAGCCCTAATCGCGCGTGAAATGTTGCTGGAAATTTCCATGATTGCCTTCTGATCACCTCATTAAAAGTGTTCCGGTGCATCTCGTGTCTGGGACTATTGAGGAATTTGAAAGGTAATCTGCAAAGGGAAAAACAGTAAATTTCGACCCGGTATCTGTGGGGTGATATAAGGGGCAGCACGGAAGAGGTGAGGTATGAATTCGGGAAAGATAAACCCCGTAAAAGGTCACCTGTGCGTCGTTGCGGCCGCGATCATGTGGGCCTCATCAGGGACTGCCGGTAAGGCCCTATTCGAAGGAGGAATGACGCCCTTCGAGCTGGTCCAGATTCGGGTTACCCTGTCCGCGCTCCTCTTAGCTGTGGCCTTAGGGGCCTCTGCCAAGGGCCTCCTCCGAATACGCATCAAGGACCTAGGCTATTTCCTCCTGCTTGGCGGAGTGAGCATGGCCATGGTGCAGGGAACCTACTTTTACGCCATCAGCAAGATCCATGTGGCGGCAGCCATCCTCCTTCAATACATGGCTCCCATCCTTGTAGCCTTTTTCTCCGTGTGTTTCTGGAAGGAACGTCTTACGATTTCAAAGCTTGCAGCCCTCTTGCTGGCCTTCAGTGGCTGCTACCTAGTGGTGGGGGGCTACAATCTCCAGCTCGTCCAGATGAACCGCCTCGGCGTCATGGGGGGGTTGGCTGCTGCCGTGTGCTTTGCTGGGTATACTTTGCTCGGAGAGCGGGGAATGCATCGCTACCGGCCATGGACCGTACTCTTTTATGCGTTAGCATTCTCGGCCCTCACCTGGCACATCCTCTATCCCCCCTTCCACTATATGGCAGCTGGGTTTAGCTTGACCCAGTGGGCATGGATCCTTTACATCACTGTGGTAGGGACCATCTTCCCCTTCGGTCTCTTCTTTCTAGGCATTAACTATATCCGCTCCACACGCGCTAGTATTACGGCGACCTTGGAGCCCATCTCCGCGGGCTTCATGGCCTTCTTTCTCTTGGGAGAGGCCATGGAGCTTTTACAGGTTGTTGGAGGAGCATTGGTGATCGGTGCCATTGTGTTGCTCCAGGTGCAGCAGGAACAAGACGAAATGACCCCTGAGCTCATCCGGAGCCACAGGGGATTAAGTTAGTAGTTGTGCTCACAAGCCCCTGAGCAACCGGGGAACCTTGAACCAACCTATGTCCAGGGGCTTTGTTGTTTGACACACAAGCCTCTCTGCTTTATACTTGCCTGAAAAAAGGGAATCCTTGCAAAAAATCTCACAGCTCATGGTAGAGGAAGATCTAGGTGGGGTGAGTTGGAATGCTGTCACAGCGTGGCCGCATAAAAATGACTAAGAACGGCAGGTCAGTGTCCTTTTTTCCGCCAGCGTTCTCTGCTCTTAAAACGGGGAATTGTTTTCTATGCAAGAAAGGAGTGATAGTATGATGAAAATCGGATGGATTGGTACTGGTGTCATGGGCGCGCAAATGGCCGGTCATCTGCAGGCAAATGGCCATGACATCTATGTTTTTAACCGTACCAGAGGCAAGGCAGAACCATTGCTCAAGAATGGAGCCCATTGGTGTGCATCCCCGGCTGAGGTTGCAGCCCAGTCTGAAATCGTATTTACCATCGTTGCCCTTCCGGTCGATGTCGAGGAAGTTTACCTCGGAGAGGGGGGAATTCTTTCCGTGGAAGGGCCCTATCGGATTGTGGTGGATATGACCACCAGTCTACCCAGCTTGGCTCAAACCATCGCCCAGGGAGCCAAAAAACGAGGAGTCGATACTCTGGATGCCCCTGTCTCAGGCGGCGATATTGGTGCCCGTAATGCAACCCTTGCCATTATGGTAGGGGGAGACAGGAAGGCTTTTGATACGGTCCTGTCCCTGTTTCAATTGATGGGACAAAACATCTCTTATATGGGCGGACCAGGTGCTGGACAGCACACAAAAATGTGCAATCAGATCCTTATTGCTGGAACCATGGTCGGGGTGTGCGAGTCACTGCTGTACGCGGCTAAGGTGGGCCTTGACCAACAGTCCGTGATCAATATCATTGGTAAAGGTGCTGCCTCTTGTTGGTGCATCAACAACCTGGGACCGCGTATAGTCCGGGGGAACTATGAACCTGGTTTTTTTGTGGAGCATTTCATTAAAGATATGGGCATTGCCCTGCAGGAGGCTGCTGCAGTTAGCCTGTCGTTGCCGGGATTAGCTCTGGTCCACCAGTTATACCTTGCGGTCAAGGCGCAGGGACATGGTCGTTCAGGGACACAGGCGCTCATGCACGCCTTGAAAACCCTCAATGGGGATCATTACTAAGGATCCCAGTTGTCCTTAGCCCTCATGGCGAGAGAAAAAAGAAAGGGCCCAATTAGGTGCCATAGCCGATTCCACATGACTGCCTGATGGCCCTCTTGGATATCTTTTGTGCGACTGGTCCGGAAGCTGCCATAGGATCATTGAACTACCAACGTTCCATTGGCATCGTTTTATGGGCATTCCCTAAACTAGATCATAGGCATCGTCCGAATCAAACTCCCCCATATCTAAGTGTGCATGAGAATCAATCAACATGACACTATCATCACTTTCACTAGCTGTTTTTTCATGGGCCCGTCCAGACGCCGCTTTGTTCTTCTGTGATCAAGTCTCTTTTTCAAATAAAAAATAAGATTAAATCTTGTGGAAAAGATCTAAGATATATGTTATAAAGAGGGTTGAAATTATTCGATTTAGAAGGTGTATACAGTGGCTCTTGTTAAAATACACAATAAAAAGGAAAAGGTGAATGATGTAGAGGCCCTACACAAGGATCTTCAATTCAGCAAAAGACTTAGTTCTATTACGAGCAAGATACATTCTTCCAAGGACATTGACGACATATTGATTAATTTGATGGAAAGCGTTCTTAGTCTATTTGATGCAGACCGCTTAACCATCTATGTAGTGGATGAGGCCAGTAAAGAGATCGTTTCAAGATTCAAAACAGGTAATGAGATAAATGAAATAAGAGTTCCTATTACGAGTAGGAGTATCGCGGGTTATAGTGCTGAGTCAGGAGAAATAGTAAGCATCCAAAACGCCTATGACAGCAATGAGTTGAAAAGGATAAATCATGAACTGACCTTTGACAAGAGCTGGGATGAAAAAACGGGTTATATGACAAAGCAGGTTTTAGCTGCACCTATTAGGTTTGGCACCCAGCTATTAGGCGTGATTCAGCTTCTCAATAAGGTCAATGGCAAATACTTTACCTTGGAAGACCAGAATTCTGTTATCGAGATCGCCAAGGTTTTAGGAATCGCATTCCACAACCACCAGAGGTTGGAGCAACACATCAAACGGACAAGATTCGACTACCTTGTCAGTAATAATATTATTACCTGGAAAGATCTGGAAGAGGCGATGGTGCTGGCACGAAAGACAAAGCACAGTGTAGAGAATGTTCT
>Ga0209427_10001581_pt1 | contig 26399 bp, 23 predicted proteins | sample DeeMarSWOR136_30_FD_187465 | JGI IMG/M metagenome (GOLD analysis project Ga0209427, IMG submission 187465) | Marine sediment microbial communities from White Oak River estuary, North Carolina - WOR-1-36_30 (SPAdes) (version 2) | ecosystem: Environmental > Aquatic > Marine > Intertidal zone >...
AAGAAGGAGGGAACGAAGAAAAAAATCCCTGCATTACAGACAGAATATTTTCATGGTAACAACAATCAATTTCCTTTACAACGTTCATTCTATAGAAACAGCGTGTAATTTCAAAACCGTAAGTGAAGAGGAGTCAGGACATTTGGTCATTGACAAATACTTTTTCTTCTTTAGAATCATAATAAGAACTGAAAACACGCACTGTAAGAGAGAAGTTATCGGACCGTTTCATACACCATGGTTGACCTTTCTGTCCTGGATTGTGGCAGTCGGCTGCATTATTTCAATGATCGGTGGGTTTGTGACTGCATTTATTTGGATGATTATCGGCAAACCATTTGGCATTCATGGGTTTATCCCGGGCATTGTTGTCGGCTTTATTTTGATAATTGCCGTAAGCCATTTTACGTGCAGATTCTCGGATGAACATATTCACAAAATCTGGGGATAAGCCTTCTTATCTAATTTTGATAAGCTTTAAAGTCTCATTAATTACATTGCTCTCGCATCGCAAAAAATAAACACCAGGAGGAAGATTATCGCCGGTCCAGGTGATTTGGTTTGATTGTGCGACAGTCTCGCGATCAAATTGGCCGATCAATTTTCCGGTCACATCGTAAATACTTATCTGTAATCCGTTATCTGCGGTCTTCAATCTGTTGCTGGTTATCTGCCATCTAATATCTGTCGCGCTGCAAAACGGGTTTGGATGTGCTGTCAACACGATATTGCTCTTGGTTACAGCTGCAAATTCCTGAATGCCAGGGGTTACACGATTGGTCTTGTAATATATCTCTTCCTGGCCAGTACCGTCTCTATAGTCCCACCAGACAAGATGAACATAATCATCAGGATCAAGGCAAATCTGGGGATCCAGTCGTAAGTCAGGATAATTGAAAGTTAACTGCACGTTTGGTTCCCATTGTCCGGTCTGCGTATCGTAATGTTTGTACATAATTTCAATATGTCCGCTGATCGATTCATGAAAAGTAAGGTGGACATCAGAGTCCAGAGGACTTACTGTGATGTCAACGTGCGGTAGCGCCATCTGTGAAGGAAACTTAGTTTCTTCTCCCCAGGTCTGAGAGCCACTATCCCAGACCAGATAGTGTATCTTTTCGTTCAGTGAAGAACCACCGCCATAGACGAGATGCATATTACTAAGTGTGTCGGCAGCAAGACGAGGGTATACACTGGCAAAACCATTCGCTGTTACGACTTGAGATGATGACCATGAACCATCCTGATAATACCGGTGGTAAAGCTCTGCTGTGCCACTTCGGTAGTCTTGCCATACACAGTGAATTGTGTTATCTGGAGCAACAGCAACACCATAATATCCATTCGGTGAATCGTCAATATCGGTAACTGCTAATTGAGCACCCCAGGTTGTGTCAGCCTTGCTCATGTACCAGATGGTTGTGGGCGAGTCATTTTGATTGAGCCAAAATACATAGATCACATCGTTTGTGTCACATAATACCCAGGGTCTTCCACTGAGCCCTATAGAATCATATTTAGTAACTCTTTCCTCGGGTTCCCATAGAGAGAGGGAATCATTATACTTTCTGTATCCAATATCATAAAGCGCACCAGGAATGCCCATCCAACGTAAAAATACTACATGAAGGTTGTTTCTTTTATCAACCGCAATACATGGAGAGTTATGTGACGTATCGAGTTGCGAGATTGCATAAAGACTGTCCCACAATGTATCAATCCGTGCGCGATAATGGATTTCGTCACTGCCGTGCAATCTTCTGTTGTCTTTCCATACGACATGAATTCTACTAAATGCATCAGATACAACCCGTGGGCTTATAGATTCTCGAGCGTCGTTTAGACTCAGCCGTTCATCGTCTCTCCATCCGGCAGGTGTATCGGCTGGACAATCCAATATATATGTTTCAGGGATGATATTGTGATCGGTATTTCCGAACTGATCAACATCTCCTAGTACAATAAATGGTGTCATAAGAACAAACAGAAATAGTAAATTCTTCATAAGACCTCCTTGACGACTCGTCATTCGGTAAAGGTTTGGAAGCCCGTACCGTTATTCGGCATTGGGCAACGCTTCATTAGTCAGTAGCTGTAACCTTTCTATCTGAAACGGGCATCGTAACCATTGCCCTTTACCGTATCCTTCTTCCGTCTTATTTTTTTACATTAAATTATAGTGTACCTATTTGACTTGTCAATATCTGATTAGAATTAGTGCCTATTTTCATTGACATGTAGGCCATATGAGTTATTATTATCACATGAATCATAGAGCAAGAATTGAAATCGCCACAAGAGTAAAAAAAATGGTGCTTAGAAAATACAGGAAAGATATTCTTGGGATTGCAATCTACGGTTCAGTAGCGAAACAGGAGGACCGTAAATATTCTGATTTAGAAATATTTGCAGTAACCAAGAAAAAACTCGCAGTTCGTGAGCGTCGATATATTTATAAAAATATGCCGATTGAAATATCCTATATTCCAGAAAGAGAAATGCTTCGAAAAGCTCGCCAGGTTACTCCAGACTGGCCAATAGTCGCAGATTTCTATAGAAGTTATCAGATTCTGTACGACAATGTCGACTGGTTTAGAAAATTAGAGCGAGCAGTTGCATCTCAGAATAAGGATGATTTTAAGAATGCAATAGAAAAATCTATGGTGTGGTTGTGTGAATTGATTGGCAAGATAAAGAACGCATATTTTTGCCGAGATAGCTCACTGTTTCTTTATCTCGCCTCACATTTTGGCTGGGAATCGGCTATATTCTTAGGACTTATCAATCGCAGCTACTATCATAGTGAACGGAGTATTTTCAAGAAAGTATTCGATTTTCCTATATTACCTCCTAATTATCGTTATCTTCTTAAAACTGTTTGTCGTTTCTCTGCTGCCCCCAGAGAAACAATCTATCAGGCAACGATGAAACTTTTTCATGAATTAAACGAGCTTGCGGATCAACAGGGTGTTGTCTTAAATCAAAAGCAATTATTTATATGAAATCTTCTTGGTTACATTGCCTACAAATGCATGTATTTTTAATAAATCTCTAATAGAGACATAGTTACGTGTTATACAGCAGCAACTTGACATGATTCTATATTTCTGTATAATTTGCTTATCATGATGCAGCTCATTTTTTTTCTCTTGCTGGCACATCGTAATGTTTTCCTTAGGCCTAATGATGCTGTCGAGGTAAAGATATGGCGTCAGGAGGATTTGAGTGGGTGGTATTACATTGATTCGGATACCAGTCTTAATATACCACTTCTTGGCAAAGTCTCAGTTAAGGATGTGACGATTGATTCCCTTAATAAGTTGCTCATTGATAAATTCAGAAATTATTATACTGATGTATTCATTGATGTGAATTTCTTCTATAGAATAAACATCTTTGGCGAAGTTAAAACACCGGGCTACTATTACGTTAACAGCGAGGATAATCTCGTGCACCTGTTGGCTCAGGCAGGCGGTCCATCGGACCGAGGTACATTGAGCAAAATCCGTATTCTCAATCACGGTGAAGAAAGAATAGTCAATTTTGAAAAGATCTTAAAGAACGGTAAGGACATTGACCAATTGAAGCTGTTCCCTGGGGATGTCGTCATTGTTCCGCGTCGTTTCATGCCGGCATTTCAAGAGTGGTCTGTTCTTTTCACATTAGGAACGCTCATACTACAAATTTACATTGCCGCAACACAATGAAGTCAAACCCGACATTACGTGACTATATCAACGTTATAAGCGAGCGTCGCTGGTTATTAATCATTTGTGTACTTGTGGCGAGCATCGGTGCTTTGGTAACAAGTATTTGTCTTCCAAAAATTTATGAAGCAAAAGTGAGGTTCAAGCTGGATCTTTCTCAATCAAAACCAATGTTTTTTTCAGAAATTTACACGCCGACCAGGGTAGATCATGTCGAGAGCCAACTGGAAATCATAAAAAGCCGAACGCTGGCGCAATCTGTTGTAAAGAAGTTAAATTTAAATTTTATTGTTAAAAATAACCAATCAGATCTTTTTGACTCAATATTTATTGCTGAGGCTTGTGAGTCTGGTAAATATTCACTGCAATTTAAAAGCAATAGTTATTCGCTGGTTAACAAAGATGGACAAGAAATTGGGACTGGTGAGGTTGGTGAATTATTCGATAATGGATTAATGCGATTCTTCATAAAAAAGAAACCCGAAAATGATATTCGGATCGTTGTTGAAGATCTGATTAAGAGTGCTGAGGATTTACAGAAAACAACTAGTGCAAGTCAGATAAAAAATACTGTTCTTGTGCTCCTTAAGGCAAAATCCTCTAGTCCAGAATTAGCAGCTGATATTGCTAATACTTTAGCTCGTGAATATATAAATTATTGTCTTAATGTAATTCGGGAAGCTGCTCGGGGTTCAAAAAAATTCATCGAGAGCCAGATTGAGATTTTTGGGGTTGAATTGAGCAAGGCAGAAGAAGAACTCAGGGAATACAAGGAGAAAACCGGGATCATTTTACTGGATGCATCTGCAAGGGAGACGATTTCAGCCCTCGCGCACTTTGAAGCTGAAAAGGAGAGAGCGATAGTTGAATTGCATGAGGTGGAGAGTTCGATCGAGAAACTCGAATCAGAGTTATCAAAAGATGAAGCAACATATGGTGTATACAAGAGGATGGCGGTGTTTCCTACATTATCAAACAGTCCTATCGTGACTTCATTAAAAGATAAACTCAAATCGCTTGAGATAAAAAAACAAGAATTGGTTCAAAGTGGAAGGAAGACAAATGAATTATTAGAGACAGAGGAGAAAATAAAAGATACAGAGGAAGAACTACAAAAGGCGACAAAACAAATTGTACTTGCTGGTCCATCAATCAAAGACCCAATTTATCTGTCAATCATATCGCAGATCATTAATAATGGAACTCGTGTTATTGCCCTTCAGAGTCGTATTGATGCTCTGAACCAGATTATTGTTCGTCAGAACAAGAGGTTGAAGCGCCTACCTGAGGCAGAGGTAAACCTTGCTCATTTGGAACGTCAGAAGATGGCAAATGAAGAAATTTATACTATGTTGCTGGGGAAGCTTGAAGAATCAAAAATTGCTGAAGCAATGCAGATCAGCGAAGCACGGGTTATTGATGTTGCAACAGTTCCCAAAAAACCTGTTCAGCCTAAACCCATCCGAAACACAGTACTCGGTTTTCTGTTGGGTTTTCTGATTGGTATTGGTGGGATATTTTTGCTTGAACAACTTGATACAACCTTGAAGAATTCAAAGGATATTGAAGAGCTTACAGGCCTTTCAGTTTTGGCATCAATACCATTGGTTAAAGAAAAAGGTATGAAAGGAATTCCAACGATTGAGAAACCACACTCACAGATAGCCGAACTTTACAGAATTTTACGGACCAATATCGCATTCGCAGCAACAGCTCAACCCATTAAATCGTTACTCATTACTTCAACACTGCCACAGGAAGGTAAGACAACAACATGCATTAATCTTGGTATTACGGTGGCGCAACAACAACACAAGACTATTCTACTGGACTGTGATTTTCGAAGACCTATGTTGCATCAATATTTTTCGAAATATGTGACAAATAGCAAATATGGCCTTTCTGATGTTCTGGTAGGAAAACTGCGATTAAAAGAGGCCATTATGAAGAGTCCTACTGAGAATCTCTACTATATCATAAGTGGGACTATTCCTTCTAATCCTGCCGAACTTGTGGGTTCACCTATAATGAAGGATACTATTGCAGAACTAAAGAAACAGTTTGAATTTATTATAGTTGATGCACCACCTGCACTCGGTGTGGCCGATGCTCGTGTGTTGGGAGCAGTGTGTGATGCGATAATGGTTGTTGTATTGGCATGTAAGACAAATCGTGATGCTGTCCATGAGGTAAAAGAAGAATTAGAGCGGAGCGGAGTACGGATAATTGGTTTCGTTCTAAACGGTGTTGATTTTAATCGGCACTATTATCGTGGTCATTACTACTATTATTCTCACAAGCGATAGCAAGAGAAACAGAACTAGTGTAATTTATTTCGAAAGCTTGAGGGTAATTAGCAGATGAGAAAAAAGCGTAGACGCTTATCGAAGAAAAGTCGCTGGATAATTTTTTTTCTCATTGCTGCTATTCCGCTACTCTATTTTGGAAGAAGAGTATATAAATTAATAGAAGCAAAACATGAAGAAAAATGCCTGCAGGGAGAGATACTAATCTTAGAAGCCGAGAATGAAGTCATGCGTCACAGAGTCAAAGAGTATAAAAGAGGGACAATTTTGGAGGCAAAAGCACGAGATGATTTAGGTATGATTAAGAAAGGTGAAAAAGTATATCTGATTCCAAAAAAATGATCTATAGAGTTGAGATAACGCCATTCCGCACTGAATTATGTAAGACGGACAGCAATTATATTTTAGGCGATGTGGTTATAATAAAAAGTAAAGAAGGTATCGATATTGGTAAGATTACGGGTATTCAGAGAGAAGATGATGAAGATGTATACGGTAGCATTTTGAGAAAAACGAATGAAAGAGATTTGGAGAAAAGGGATGAATTAACCGAATACGAAGAATTCTGTTTGATCGAATTGAGGCGCGCAGTGGATGAATACAAATTTGCGATGAAGCCAGTCTACGCGCACTGCCAATTCGATGAGGAAAGAGTAATTTTCTATTTCACCGCTCAAAAGAGATTGGAATTCCGTAAGTTACACCGTTATATATCACAGAAGTTGAACAAACGCGTTGTTATAAAGCAGATAGGAAGCCGAGATTATTCGAAGCTGTTTGGAGGTATTGGCCCATGTGGAAGACCACTTTGCTGCAAAACATTCCTTTGTGAATTGAAATCCATTTCTTTACGCATGGCGCGTGATCAAAAACTCTATGTATCGCCGAGCAAAATATCCGGAATATGCGGCAGATTATTATGTTGTTTGAATTTTGAAGAGGATTTTTATGCTGATTTTCAGGAAAATGGAGTAGAGAACGAGCGGAGGCAAGGAGATACAGGCTAGCATACATTATTTATATACTTTACCTCACAACGTATCCTCATGAACGTCAATGACCTTTTGGAACTGGTTGATAAGCTCCGTAAAAAATGTCCGTGGGATCGGGAACAGACGCTCGATTCGCTGAAAAACAACTTCATTGAGGAGGCCTATGAACTCATTGAAGCGATAGAGAATAATAACATCTCAGCAATAAAAGAAGAATTGGGTGATATGCTTTTTCTTGGTTTCTTTTTGGCGAAAATTTTGGAAGAAGAAAAGGCTGTTAGCCTCAACGATGTACTTACATCGGTTGTGAAAAAATATAAGAAGAAACATCCTCATGTATTTGGTAAGAAAATCCTAGGCGATCAGGATGCTGTATTGAAATACTGGCAGAAAAGTAAACAAGACATATTTAATGGAATACCTAAAATGTTACCAGCCCTTATGGCCGCAAAGATAATTCAGGATCGCGCTCGCAAATTGGGATTTGACTGGAATACACCAACAGGGCCGCTTGAAAAGATCGATGAAGAGGTCAGCGAGATGAAAAAAAGTATGGCGACCGGACAAGTATTTGAGGAGCTTGGCGATGTGCTTTTCGCCTGTGTGAATCTTGCGCGTCATCTTTCGGTGGATCCAGAAGATGCTTTGAGGTTTGCAAATAAAAAATTCATCAGAAGATTCAGAAAGATAATGGATGAGTTAAAAAGACGGGGCAAGAATATCGAAGAGGTAGATCTTAAAGAGATGGACGCCCTTTGGAATGAGATAAAAAAGCAAGGTGAATAGTACAGAACAAGGTGCAATTGAGCAAGAAATAGCTGATCTTCGTCAGGGCTTGAATGCATTAGGCATTTCATATGATACGAAGATTATTCAAAAATTCCAAAAATATGTTGAAATTCTCTACGAATACAAAAAGAAAATTCACTTACTATCCGACCAAGATTACAACCGTATTGCTAAAAGGCATTTTCTTACGGCGCTCATGGCGTTTCATTACATTAAAGACAACCAGGTTTTATGTGATATTGGCACAGGAGCGGGATTCCCTTCTGTGCCTCTGAAGATTGTGAAATGCGATGTAGGTCTTACCTTATTTGAATCCGTGAAAAAGAGGGCAAAATTCTTAAGTTATTTGATAAACAAATTGGCACTTTCGGATGTTGAGTTGATCGACGAAAGAGCAGAGTACTATAGAGAAAAAAGATTTGATGTTATCCTTTTAAAGGCAGTTGGCAAAATGAAGAAGTTCATAAATATTATTGATCATTTGATCAAACCTGATGGAATTGCTATATTCTACAAGACGCATAAGGTTGAAGATGAAATAAAGGCTGCCGATAAGAAGCTTAAAGAGAAAGGATATGAGGTACTAGTAGAAAAATCATTCACGCCAGTTGAACAGGCGCCTCTTGCGTTGGTTGTTGTGCGGCGCAAGATAGAGCGCTGAAATAGCACTGATCGCTCTCAAAGAGCATTGACATTCTGCAGAAAATTTATATAATAACCCCATTAAAATAAGGAGGTATAATGGCATATAAGATTACTGATGAATGCACGGCGTGTGGGCTCTGTGAACCTGAATGCCCAGTGCAAGCAATTACTGAAGGCGATCCAATTTACGTAATCGACTTCAGTAATTGTGTTGAATGTGAAGGGCATTTTGATGAACCGCAATGCGCTGCTGTTTGCCCTGTAGGTGCGGCGGTTCCCGACCCAGACCACCCGAAAAAGTAAAAACGTCGGTTGCCAATAAAAAAAGTTTACATTTCATGCACGGCATAAAGTGTAAACTTCTATCCACTTTTTAATGTTTTATAAATTGCTTGGCGCGTTAGGCTGAGCTTACGGGCTATTTCAGAAATGCTGTAACCTTTAGCCTGGAGCTGTTGAATAAGATACACTCTTGCAGCAGTTGCTGCATGATTCTTATGATACTTTTTCGTTAGAATATCATCAATTTCTGATTCAATCGATAATATAGGATCGAATCGTTTGCTTGAACTCATTACTTTGCGCAGCGGGTCGATCAATTTATCTCTGAAGACATCCATAGCCTTCGCGTTATCCCATAAATTGCCAGCTTTGAGTTTTATTGACCTATGCAACAGATCTTTGTACATCTGGCGTGCCGATGTAATGTCTTCACTGAGTATCTGTAGAATCAATTTGTATTTAATAAACGGTTTTTTATCGACTTTGTGAAGAAATGGCGCAATTGATGACCAACGATATGTTGATATATTTTTTGCTAGTCCGGCGACAATTGGATTTGCGTGGATGTAAACAGAAGATGCGAGCAGATAGGTTTCATCACAACAGAGTGCCTGACGAAAACGATCACAAAAGACGTGTCCTTTTCTTTCATATTTTTTATTAAAGTAAAATGCGTAATTGTTGAAAATATATTGCAATGAGCCTGATAGATTATTCTTGTTTAGCTGAAATAAAAAATGAACATGATTAGGCATGAGGACAAAAGAAAAGAAGCTGAGATTGTATTTTTTCACGGCAGCTTTTATGACATGGAGCATCATGAAATAATCTTTGTCTTCGATGAATAGTTTTTCGCGTCCTGGTGCCCTTTGTGTTATGTGACTTATCGCCCCTGGAAAAGAAATTTTGTTACGCGAACGAAAATATCTTTTTATTTTACCTTTTTGAATTAAATCATATACATCCATATGCCCGTCATTATATTCAAACTAAACTAAATGTCAAGCAAGCTAAATAAGTTTACACTTTATGCACGGCATAAAGTGTAAACTTTAGAATGTTTTTTTAGTTTTTTTGCGTGGCGTTTATGGTGAAGTGCTTAGGGTAAATTTTGCATCCAGATAAGCACCTTCGGTGTCAGTCGCGCGAACCGAGATTTCAAATGATTCAACTTCTCCGACGCTTCCCTGAATTATCCCGTTTTTTGCATCAATTGTAACGCCGTAAGGGGCGTCAAGGATTTCAAATGTTAAAGAGTCTCCATCCGGGTCGAAGATCGGCAGCTTATAATTTATGTTGTCAGGGGTGCACTTTACCGAATCAATTTCAGTGCTAAAGACTGGCGGCGCATTGAGAATTGCGACCTCAAAGTAGAATGGTTCTGATCTAAATTCGCCATCATCGGCAAAGGCAGATCCAGTTATGACATCATTTTTCTTGAGATCGAATTGCTGCAATTGGATAACAGTTGAGGTGTCGGGGATTACATTATCCTCTACGAGCCAGTGGACAACGAGCCGTATTGAATCCTTATCAGGGTCTTCAACAAGCGCTTTTATAACAGCCTGGGGGGTAGTCACGAATACTGATTCAGGACTGATGTGTACCGAGAGGATCTTTGGCGGTGTACCAATAACTGAGACCTCGCTCGACCGCAGTGGCTCGCCCCACGCTTTCCCATCATAAGGCGTAACCTCTGCAGAAATTTTGTCGCCCTTTACTACCTCTTCGTGACGGAAGGACATGCCTTCACCAATCTCATTGCCGTTTAGGAACCACTTGACCTTATAGGTGATCGGATCACCTTCCTTGTCTGAACTGAGGATACGCGCGGTAATTTCGGATTGAATTGTGGGCATCGCTGGCTGAAGCACCACCTCATTTATTTTGGGCGGCGTATTGGCTGCACCTTTCTTTTTCCCTTGATCATCTCCGCATCGGGTCACAAATAGTATTAGAAGAATTGCTAAAAGTCTATTTAAAGATTTCAAATCTCACCTCCACAAGTAAAATATAGACAGAATTCGGAGAAAGTCAACAAATAAATTTACCGATTTTTTTCCATATTCGGGTGTACTGAGTTCGTGATGATGAAGACCATGATGTTGCTAGAGAACAGTATCAAAGGCGCTCTGTAAGAGCGGCAGGAATGAGACAAATTGGTATTTGTGAAGTTATTGAGCGCAGAAAAGCAGATCGATCACACTCGGTTATTTAGTCGGAGATTGCTGATGGGTAGGGTTTGCGCGGGTTATTGAAGGGGAAGGCGGATGAGCCTTCCCCTTCAATAAACTATACTTAGTACATCGATCGTTCAATCAGTCGACCATCAACAACGTCATAGAATTGGTGGATCTTCACAGTCGCTTGCGGTATGCCTTTGTATACCAGATCTTCGGATTCTTCCAGAATAAGCGATGCGGTATAGGGGAATCGCAGTGCCGTGGATGCATCTATTGCTTCATCATTAGCACCAACATACTGACGCAATGCACTGGGGGCATAGACCTTAAGATAATCAGCAAGAATGAGTGAATCACCTTCAACACCAATAACCATGCCCAGCCATACCTCACCCGCAAAGAGCGGTAAAGCGACAATTGCTAAGATAAGTAATAATCTCTTCATTGTATGCCTCCTTATCTTCCTTTCCAGAGTATAACACCTGATTTCGGTAGACCAGGAATTCCGGTTTCCGGAGAAACAATACTACCACCTGCTTGAATGAATACCTTTGTCTTATCGCCACTTACATAGAGGGCAGGTTCTGAGGGCATTCCAGGACCAACACTAACTTTTTCAGGAAGACGATTTGGGTTCGCAGTATCGGGATTGAGGAATGGGTCATAATAGGCAGTGCCGGTTCTGAAGTACAATGCCCAAAGATTACCTTCGCCACCATAGGAGCAGATGTCTTCTGTAGGAATAAACGTGGTAAAGAGCACTGCACCGCCAAAGATAAGAGAGGTTGTAAGGTTTCGTTCGCCCGGTGTATCGAATTCGCGCCACCACCCACCAATGCTATCGATGTGATATGCCAATTCGTCAAATGTCGTGATGCCACCCGCATTATTAACATGGCCAAGCGTATCAATCCAGACATTGCTTACATCATACAATCCAGCAACCGTAGTGGCACGGGCTGTATCTTCGCGGATACCAATATAGCGTTGTGGTATGAGATCTAACTCATCGTTGTCTGTGAAAAATCTTCCAGTACCAAATGTGACCCAAAGGTGATTATAATCGTCGGTTGTAATACTGCCTTCAGCAACTATTGGGTAAGAACCCATGTCAAATACAAATTGCAAGGTCCAATTTGTTGGATCCTCGTCGTTATTGGTCAGAATACGATAGATCTTTCCGTTCCAGTTTGGTTGTGAGCCAAAGCAATCGCCAAAATAGATTCTGTCGACTGTGTAGTCTATTCCCCAGTCTGCAGCAAAGATGTTTGAGATGAATGATTGCGGATCAAGAAGAGTCCATCTTTCAAGTTCGGCACCGGTTGCCAGATCAAGGGCATAGACGCTTGCCTGCTGCATGAGTTCGCACTCACCTTCACAGTTTGTTGGACCAGAACCAAAGACAAGGAACCATGAGCTGTCTACCTTGACCGCTGTCGGGTAGCACATGATCAAGCCAGTACTGGGATCAGAGAACTCCCACATGGGCACGGGATTTGCCGGATCAGTAACATCGATGCAGAAGACAGAAGACATACAGGTATCAGCTTCACTTATAATCTCCATGCCACCCAGCCTCATCGCGCCAACCAGAATCGTACCCCAACCATGGGGATGAACTGCATCAGGTGGAAAGATCTGTGCTTCAGTAAGATAGGGTCTCAGGTCAACATAATAGACATGGCAATAATATGGATCAGTAAGCCATCTGAGATGGGGCAAGAGATTATAAGGGATAAATGCCCACATTTCTTGTCCAATGTCGTATGCATCGGCAAGATATTCCATTGTAATCATTGGGTCAACAGTATCCTCGACCGGAATACCGTTATTGAAACAATGGAGCATACCGTCGTTTCCGCCCACATATACAACCTGTCTGCGGTCTTCTATTGAATCTTTGAACGCAGCATAAGACATGTCGCCATAGATAAAATCATAACGTTCGATTGCGCCTTGAACTGACTGGGCACCAGAATTGATGATATCGGCAAGTTTCCAGACATTGCCGCCAGCAGTTCGTGCTCTTAGATCAGGGAAATCCGTGCCTCTTATATATTCAATAACGACCTTTGCCACAGAATCGTTATGCACGAAATTCCCGACATTGAGATATGGTCTGAGCAATGTTGCATTTGTCGTGTCAAAATCGAATAGTTCACTGGTCGTATCGACGATCTGATCCCTATTCAGATCAACAAATGTAATAATATTACGGTCTGCTGAGGTATGGGTCCAGAGCCAATCGCTACCGTCCCACAAGACCTCAATGTCGTCAAGGGGTATTGATGCCTGAGGTATATCACCGGGATCCAGTCCATCACCATTCACGTCTAGCCACCGATCTACCATGACGATATTGCCGCTGAGGTACATCTCTATGATATAGTCATTTTGAAGATGCATCTTATAATCCCTTTGGGTGTCTTCTCTGAGATAGCCATATGGGTCCATCCACAGACCCTGAGCCTTTCCGATCCAGTCTAACACTTCACCAGTTGGAAAATTGTGGCGCGGGTAGAACTGGGCTTGAGAAGTAGCACCACCCACACCTGTGCCTGGTGTAACAACCGCAATACCCGAGGCTGAAGACACAGTGGCGAGCATCTGTGTTATCGCCTTCATGATCGCGGCCTCAAGCTCATCACCATTTTCTGCCTCAAAATAGGCATCAGGTACACCATTAGAATCAGCGTCCCATTCTGGTAATTGATCAGGTCCAGGCGCGCCGCCTTTTTCAATAAATCCGCCGCACTTGGCAGCTGTCTTTAAGAGATTGCTACCGCGTCCGAATGTAAAGATGATATAGAGTGCAAGCGATTGACTGTCAGCAACAGGTTGATATCCAGGCGCTCTCAGGTCTGTGGTATTGGCATAGTATGCGATCTCATCAAAATGCTCACCAATACCACCCTGCGCCTGCGAATATGGTCTGCCAAAGGTTCGAAGACCGGTTGCATTGGGCAGGTGAAGAGCATCATTATCCGGGATCGGCTGTTCTGCAGTCGGTTCACCATCAGTAATTGCTAAACAGAAATTGCGGCGGCACCAGACCTCGATATAACCGCCACCACCAGGTGGGTTTTCATACTGTGGATCTTTCTGGCCGCCAGGTTGCGGAGTGTAATTCGAATTCATGTAGTGAGGACGGGATTGTGTAAAATAATGGATGATCTCAAAATAGGTCTCGCAGAGTGGTGTATTTGTGGTCCAGCCAGTATTCTGAACATGATTGCACATGTCATTCAAGCTCGTTGCACCGCCGATATAATCAACGATATGACCACCCACATTACCTGTCCAGGTCAGGTTGTAGATGAAAAGACCAAAACGCGGGGCATTATCACGCCATTCCCACTGTCCTGGTGAGACCTCTTCTCCGGCAATGCGCTGAATAACGCCAATCCATCGGTCGCGTGGGATATCGATCCTTCCACGGGCACCGCTCAGCGTACCATTGATCGGAGGATTAACACCAGTTCTCGTGCAGGATATGCGTGTTTCATCTGCTGAGTGCGAAATAGTAAATGTATTGTAACTCGACGCGTCTCTTCGGTAAATTACAGTCCAACTATTTCTTCCTTCGCTCACGAGCCTTATCGGGTCAGCACCTGCACCAAACTGGGATGTTGCAGCACCGCCAACCAGGGCTTTCCTGAGCAGGTCACCCCTTGAATGAGATACGAGGTTAAGGATATGCCCTGGCCAGATACCAGCCGGGTCTTCATGGAATCGCTCGCTTGCATAGCTATACATGGCATTAGGGTCCCAATAACCATACCATCTTATGGAGTCATCGTGACCGCCCATAGTGAGATCGGTTACGGTATATGCCCGGTCACCCATACTACCAGAATTATCCATTAAGATCATGATATTCGGTGGAACCACTTCAGTCACAAAAGGCGGATAGCAACAATAAGGCGTCATGAGGGTATCCTGGGCAAAACCGAGTGCAGCAAATACAAGTATTGCACTCACGAGGATCTTGCCACATATTTTATTAGTATAGTTTAGGTTCTTATTCATTATTTCCTCCTACTCCTGTAAAATTGTATAACGCATTAATACCTCGAGCATCACCTGCTCGCCAGCACTGCTCGCAGTATTTGCTGCATCTGCCCTTATGTAATAGGTACGATAGCTGCCGAACGCGGGTGTCTGTCCAGGACCGGCTGCTGCACGGGCAAATTTTATTGCGTGACCTGATATACCCACTGCTTTAAATGAGGTACGCTCAACATAAGTTTGAGCAGAATATTGGCCGACCATGAATGCATCTGATGTGTCAGGTATAGAAAGTTCCTGATTCAGATACTTTGCGCGCGCTTTACCGATCTCAAGTGCCGCGGTTGCAGCCTCAAAAGCGGTCTCGTATCGGGTTTGTCCTGCGGTCACCCTGACACCACGGGTTATAAGATAGATTGCGAGTGAACCGATGATGAGAATAACAATCATGGTACCGAGTGCCACAAGCAGGGCAATACCTTTATTTGCTTTCGTTTTAGGCCTTTGAGAATTTAGGTATTTAAGATTTTTATTCATCATAACCTCCTATGGTTGCAGATTCTGTGGAGAGATAATGCCTGTAAGGATGGCGCGTCTTCTTGTTCTATCAGTATTATAAGTATGATTCTCAATCGTTAATGTAGGCCGTGCATATGTATAGTCTCTCAATGCCCTTGATGTCACAACCAAGGTATACCTGATTGCCCACTTTCTGTTTTGCATGACAGGACCAGGATACATGTCACTCCATGTATCAATGACTTCATCGCCGTCTGTGTCTATACCATAGGCGAATTGCAGATCTTCGACATTATCAAGAAGGATATCACTACCCCGTACAAGTTGATTATTCGCATTTACGCTGATGGTAATTCCCGCATTGTAAATAGCATCGTACTTTTTGGTCATTACCAAACCTGAGGTGCAATATAAAGGTAGATCAACATCGAACTTCTGGGCTAATACAGAATCGCCATAAGGGTCATAAAACCATTCTGTCGTGTGATTCGATATAACCATATCACCCGGGGGATCTAGGATTGTACGATCCCTGTTAAGTACAATGACTACATCACCATCTTTGAAATTCATGGTAGAATCTGCAAATGCACGCACCAAAATACCGGTCGCGCCTGCTGCATCCTCAAGGAGCCATGACCAGGTTATACTGCTCGATTCAAAACCGAGTCCTACCGCTTTTATGCCAATCCAATCTGTGCCTGCTGGACCACCATCTCCAGATGTCACGGCATTGTCTCGCTTTGGAAAGCTAAGGCCGGTTGTGGCTAAATCCCATTGTAATAGGGTTAACCCTACCTGGGCATCGGTCTGTAGTGTTGCAGTTCTGTGCACATGGGATGATCTGATACTTTGAAGATTGAGTATGGTAAAGACTGCACCGAGGATGAATGAGAGGATCAGAAGTGCGATCAGTGTTTCAACTAAAGTCATGCCTTTTTTCATGTTACCTCCTTGATTAATCCATCCTTCTTACCAAATCTGTCGAAATCATTTTTGGATTTCTTAATCCCCATATGACATGGATACGGATTGTCTTCATATCGCTCTCTGGTAGATCATCAACAACATTGTACCGGATATCATAACTCCACTGGGCAATCGAGTCGGTGAGTGTCAGGGAATGGTCAGGGGTGGATGTATCAGCCAGATCATTTGCGCCAGGATCAGGATCTATTAAGAACACATCAGTGACTGGTAGGTTGAATAGATCTTCGTAGACCTGAGCCATGGCAACGCGCGCATACATCCTTTGATCGACAATGGTTGTCGTTCTCATACCCAGAATCGTCATCTCACTTACTGCAAGTATGCCCAGAGACAGGATAATGACTGCGACGAGAATTTCTACCAAGGTAAAACCTTTATTCATCTCTTCCTCCTTTGGATTATATTTCTACCCATCCTGCTCGATGTTTATAGACTTTGATTTTTCCGAGATTATTGATACCCACGGCATAGGTTTCAGAGCCATCAGTAATATATGCAACGCCACGATTAGGCACGCCGCCACGCGGTTCAAAGAATAATCCGCCAGGGAAATCAAACGCACCAGCACTGCCATCTTGATCTTCGGGAGGCGCCCCGACTACTGGAGGGGTATTACCGAAAGAACATTGACCGCCAGCAGAGCTGCCGAGCAGATAGGTTGAAGTATCGCCATTAGGATTGATTATCTGGTAATGGTTTGCATCAGGACTTATGATCTCGTACTGACCGCTTACTGCCAATGCCCTTTCCCGTATCTGTCTGAAGTCCTGTGCGATCTGTTCGGCTGCAGCACGGATACGTGCCTTGCGTTGCATCTTACCAAACTGAGGTACAGCGATCGCCACGATAATGCCAAGGATAATAATAACCACCATCGCTTCAACTAATGTAAAACCTTTTGAACGTGCTTGGGATCTACAGAGTTTTTCAAGCCTTTTTTTCATATTTACCTCCATTCTTTCACTCTATTTTAATTGCAATATCTGTGCCTGAATTTTTGAAAAAATTACTGAAATTTCGAGCCTTTTTCACAATATGGGTTTGAGTTTTGTATATTTTTACCTATATTGGGTAAAAAATTACATATTTGCGAATAGCGTGAATTATGACGAATGGCGCGAATTGCACTTTCCTCGAATTGCTCGAATGTCTTCGAATGGCGCGAATTTTTGGGAAAGGTTATTTTGTTTTCACTCAAATCAATTTTCGCTCGATGAGAATGGTTCTTATTTCTTTCCCAGCATCCAAACCCAAATCATTTGACTATTTTGTTCTCATTGACAATTTTAGTGCAATGACTATACTATCTTATTGTGCTACTCCTAAGTATACTGCTTTTTTCAATGCCGCCAAACCCTTTTGCAGATATTGAAAGACCGATTACTAAACCAACATTTCCTCCACTTATGAATAAAGGCAGGCAGCGGATCGAACAACCGATTGGTGAGATGCGCGCATTCATTATCTTGGTCGATTTCAGTGATAATCAATATACATGTCAAGCAGCCCAGTTTGATTCGCTGATCTATGGCGATAATCAGGGTTCTTTGCGCGACTATTACTCAGAAGTCTCTTTTGGTAAATTCACGATTAGTAAGCAGAGTGTCATTGCGGGCTGGTATCGCGCACCGCAGCCATATTCTTATTACATCGGCGCAGAGTATGGAATTTCAGACCCTTATCCTCATAATGCTCAAGGGCTTGTTGTTGCAGCATGCGCTTTGGCAGATCCCGATGTGGATTTCTCCCAATTTGATGAGGATGATGATGGTATTGTTGACGCACTCTTTATTGTGCACGCTGGTCCTGGTGCAGAAGAAACAGGTAATAAAAATCATATCTGGTCACATCAGTGGCAGCTTTCAAATACGAACCCTCCGGGTCCAGGTCAATATGCTACTAATGATGGTGTCGCAGTTGACCAGTATTCAATGGAACCAGAAACATTAGTCTCGTCGCCTGGTGGGTGTATTACAGTCGGCGTATTCGCGCACGAGTATGGCCATATTCTGGGGCTGCCTGATTTATACGATAGAGATCAAGGGTCGCCATATAGTATTGGCATGTTCGGCATAATGGCTGCAGGTTCTTGGGGTAGGGCACATGATACCCTTCTTCCCGGTTCATCACCAGCACATTTTTGTGCCTGGTCAAAGTATCAGCTCGGGTTTGTTTCACCAGTTGCAGTTGAAAGATTTGGTGTAACAAAACTTGAGAATCAGTCAGTGCCATGCGCTGCATCAAACTCGGTCGCGATTAGATTGTTAGATGATCCTGGCGGTCCGGACTGGGATTATCCGCATGGAGGTTCTGGCGAGTATTTTCTCGTAGAAAACCGATACCGCACTGGATTTGACAGAAGTTTACCAGGAGATGGATTTTTGATACTTCATATTGATGACACACGAAACAGTAATGATAATCAAGGTCATCCCCTTGTTGGTGTCATGCAAGCAGACGGCGATACGACACCGCTCTTGAGTGATTGGGGCAATGCTGCAGATCTGTGGAAGGACCGAACTTACGGATTTGGAGATTCATCAAGACCAACAAGCTTTGATTACGAAGGCAATCCGACCGGGGCGTGGGTCTATAATATCGGGCCAGCCGACTCTGTCATGACTGCATCTTTTTGGGTAACACCAATACTTCTGGGTAGGGTATATGCTTTTCCTAACCCTTTTATAATCAACCGAGAACCTTCATGGGGAAAGAAGGTCATTATCACATATGTTCCTTCTGATACCATCGGATTAGTGGAACCATTTCCAGATTTTACAGTAATCATCTACAATGTTGCCGGCGAAAAGATACGGGAACTGCAGGGCAACAGAGAAACCAGGCAGGCATTTTGGGATTTGAAGAATGATAAGGGTGAAAATGTCGTGAGTGGGATGTACCTATATGTTTTTGAGACGCACGGCCAGAAAGTGGAAAGAAGAAAGGGGAGGATGACTGTAATCCGGTGAAGGAGTCCTATCCGAAGAATATCAGTATTATTGCAACCGTTTTTATATTTCTCATTTTGTTCCTTGCTTTGGTTAATTTGTTTATAAGTATACAATTCAGAAATGAATTTATTCAGTACGATCGCGACAAGATTACGACGATTGCAAGTTTGTGTTCACATTATTTGATGCATCATAATGGTGCTGAACTCCAAGCCCTTTTAAAAAATGTGAAAACTTCTTATGACCTAGAACATCTTGTGATTAGCGATACTCTTGGCAATCTAGTTTATGATTCCTGGACCACACATTTAGCGCCGGCACTTCCGAATCGTAGGGTTGACTATTCAAAGAATTTCAAAGAAGGACCTGAACCGGGTGCACTCGTTCAAAATGGAAAGGATTTCATCTACTTCAATCCTGAGCCTCCTTTTTATCTGCATGTTGCACTGGTTGCTCCTTATCAGTTGACATATGACAGAATATTTAAATGGCATATTTCCTATATTACGCTTTCCCTAATCTTTATCGGATTTTTGGGGATTTTTTTGATACGTAATCTGTTTTTACCGATGCGCTACGTCACAAACATTGCTAAAGATTTAGGTATAGAGATGAAGAAAGAAGATTTCGTATCAGAGACATTTAGCGAGATATTCAAGAAGATGAAGCTGAAGGAAGAAACCCTTGTAGAATTTTCATCATACGTTGCCCATGAATTTAGAAACTCGATAGGCGCGATTATCGGTCTTGCGCGTTTGGTCGAGAAAGGGAAAAAGCCTGCCAGTGACATAGTGAAGGAATGTAGAACAATGGAAGATTTGATTAACAAACTTCTTGATTATTCCAGACCATTGAAGGCTCTTTCTACGCCAATTAATGTTGAACAATTGGTCGATGATGCAATAAAGAAATCTGTTGTCCCTGCAAGAATAGAAATCAGAAAGAATATAAATACAGATCAACCACAACTTAATGGCGATTACGAACTCCTTCTGATTGCATTAACGAATTTATTGAAGAACAGTATTGAGGCGATAAAGAAGGTTGGTTTCATTGAAATCGAGGTTGGCGAAGATGAAGGTTTCATATCTATCTCAGTTACTGACAGTGGTCCGGGCATCAAAGAGACAGAGCTGGAAAAGATATTCAGTCCTTTCTACTCTAAGAAGGAAGAAGGTATGGGTTTGGGGCTTGCCTATGTGAACAAGATTATGGAGATACATAATGGTCGGGTTGAGGTTACAAGTAAGAAGGGTCAGGGTGCAACATTTACATTAAAGCTGCCGATTGTATAACAAAAATAATAATTTCAAATATTCAATGTTAAATTCCAAATGCTAATTATTTTATGAAATCATTTAGCACAGCTTGATTAAACCTTCTTTGTTCATCATACATGACAGAGGAAATAGCCTCCACCTTTGTTTTCTCTCCCAGAAGTGGGGGAATAGCCCTTATTTCTGTTTCTTCCCCTTGAAGGACGAAATAGCCTCTACCTTTGTTTTCTCTCTCACAAGTGGGGAGGCAGTTTCCATTTCTTTTTCCGCCCCCATAGGTGGGGAGGATGTAAGGAGGGGGGTATTATGTGTGTAGTCATTTCAGGAGGTGAGGTATCAAAAACAGAAATTTTGTAAAAAGACTCAGAAGAAACATGACAGAAGCTGAAAAGAAGCTATGGAACAGGATCAGAAATAAACAGTCAGGCGTAAAGTTTAGACGGCAACACGCAATTGGCGATTATATCGTTGATTTTATTAGCTTTGAGAAAAGAGTGATTATTGAAATCGACGGCAGTCAGCATTTCGAGCATGAGAGCGACGACAAGCGGGACAGATGGTTCAGGGGTCAAGGATACAAAGTGCTGAGGTTTTGGAACAATGATGTGATGAAGAACATCGATGGTGTTTTAGAAGTGATTATGAAAGAAATTTCACCCTCCCCTTTATCCCCTCCCATCAAGGGAGGGGAATGATAAAGGGTTATACGCTTCCCATCAAGGGAGGGGAATGATAAAGGGTTATACGCTTCCCATCAAGGGAGGGGAATGATAAAGGGTTATACGCTTCCCATCAAGGGAGGGGAAAGATAAGGGGTTATACGCTTTCCATCAAGGGAGGGGAAAGATAAGGGGTTATACGCTTTCCATCAAGGGAGGGGAATGATAAGGGGTTATACGCTTCCCATCAAGGGAGGGGAAAGATAAATTGTTGTATGCTTCTCATCATGGAGGGGAAGAAGGAGATGTTTTCTCTATTTCTAAATAGGGTATCAAGTCGTTATGCAACTTGATTTTTGAGGAAAATCGGGTATATTTAATAGATGATAAAAGCAGAATACGCAGAACCCGCCACAAAACATAGCGGGCACTGATTACGCAAAGATATGAATTCACTTCACTCAGCGATCTCTGCGTATTTGCTGCACTCTTTGCGATATTATCTTATAAGGAGTATATTATGGAACAATTTATAAAAAGGGTTGTTGATAATTTAAAGTTGAATAGGGTTGAATACGGTGATGTGCGCGTTGTGGAACGAGAAATCGAGTTAATCATTGTTAAAAATGGTATTATTGAAACACTCACACACATAACAGATACGGGTTTTGGCGTACGTGTTTTGAAAGATTCTTCGTGGGGATTTTCTTCATCTAATCTTATAACGAAAGAAGAGGCTGACAAGGTGGCGAAGGATGCTCTCAGTATTGCTCAAGCCTCTGCCCGAGTGAAATCACAAGATGTAAGACTTTCTCCAGTAACACCTCAAAAGGGTACATATTCGACAAAACTCAAAATAGATCCTATGACTGTTTCATTAGATAAAAAAATTGAGTTACTCCTAAAGTGCGACGAGATTATGGGTCAGGATAGTAAGATAAAAGTGAGAACAAGTTTTTTGAAATTTGATAAAGTAAAAAGCCATTTTGCATCGACGGACGATTCGCTTCTTCGTCAGGAGATGGTTTTCTCGGGTGGCGCTATAAAAGTTTTCGCCGTGAAGAATGGAGAGTTGCAGTCGCGGTCCTTGGGTAACTACAATCAGTCGGGATACGAGTTTATTGATACCTTGGATTTGGCAAACAATGCGGAGCGCGTAAGAGATGAAGCCGTAATGCTGCTCAGTGCACCGTCGTGTCCACAGATGAAGACAACGGTTATTCTTGATGCGGAGCAGATGGTGTTGCAGGTTCATGAATCATGTGGTCATCCTACGGAGCTCGATCGTGTTTTTGGGACAGAAGCCTCATATGCCGGAACAAGTTTTATGACTGTCGATAAACTAAATAAACTTGAATATGGTTCAGAAATCGTGAATATTGTCGCTGATGCTACAACACCAGGGGGGTTAGGTACATTCGGTTGGGATGATGAGGGCGTTCCTGCCCAGAAAGTTTATCTCATTAAGAATGGTTTATTTGTAGGCTACTTGAGTTCTCGGGAAACTGCTTCTGTTATCAATGCGACGTCAAGTGGCGCAATGAGGGCTGATGGTTGGAATAGAATCCCGCTTATCAGAATGACAAACATAAATTTGGAGCCTGGTACCTGGAATTTTGAAGACATGATTGCCAACACAGACAGTGGTGTGTTCATGACCACAAATAAGTCATGGTCGATCGATGATAAACGTTTAAATTTTCAATTTGCCTGTGAACTTGCCAGAAAAATCGAGAAGGGGAAATTTACGCAAGTTTACAAAAATCCGACTTATGCCGGCATCACACCGCAATTTTGGAAAAGCTGTGATGCTCTCGGTAATGAAAAATCAAGGCAGCTTTTCGGCGTGCCAAATTGTGGGAAGGGAGAACCTGGACAAACAGCATTCGTTGGACACAGCACGGTCCCGGCACGGTTCAGGAATTTGCAGATTGGAATCGCTAAGTAATAAGATACAAAAAGAGGTATCGTCGCTAGTTTTCGGCATGGCATTCGGTATAGTTAAATCGTGTTGTCAAATGGATGGATTCGAGAGGATATCAGATAATCAGATGGTCAGCGTGAAGGACATCAGATCTTGCCCTGATGACCATATGGCAATCGACGGTAGATGATGAACTTATTGCATTTCGCAACCTATGAACGAAACTTAATCACGATGCTAATTTCTTTTCTTATCATACTATCGGGTTGTGCTTACTTCAACACATTCTACAATGCGCAGAGCTATTATCGAGAGGCAAGAAAATTAGTAGTAAATGACACATTGAAAATTGACTCAGAACTATTTGACAAAACAATTGAAAAAACTACTGCAATAATTGTGAAATATCCACAGTCGCGCTATGTTGATGACGCACTGTTTATGATGGGCGCTTCATATTATTATAAAGGTGACTACAGACGGGCCTTGGAGAAGCTCGATTTTCTTTGTCTAAATTATCCAGGATCTAAATTTTATGATGATGCCCTCTATTACAAGGGTTTATCGCACTACAAACAGGACAAGTTTGGGCCTGCAACAATCGCATTAAAAGAATCGATGCAGTCAAAGGCGTATCGGGTAAAGTCGTTGATTGCACTCTGCTATGTTTATTTTAAGAATGAAAATTATGCATCATTAATCGAAGTATCGCAATCTTTGCTGAAAGAGGGACTTCATTCCAGGGAGCGGCGCTGGGTTCTCCATCTTCTGGGAGAAGCCCAGTTTAACCAGAAAACCTACCGTGATGCGCTTGAAACATTCACTGAACTTCTTTCTATTACACGTGTTAAAGAAGATAGACGTCAATTAAAGCTGAAAATGGCGGAAATATATCTCGAGATGGAAGATTATGAGCTTTGTCACGAGTTTCTTCAAGACGAAAAAGATCCTGAATTTAGGAATTTGCTTGCTGATCTGAATGTCCGACTTGGAAAAATTGAAGAAGCAGAAGGTATATATCTCGATGTTGCAACCAGCAGTTTTTCAGAATTTGGGGCCGAGGCATTCTACAAGTTGGCGGAAATCTATAGAGGCAATGATAGTTTAGAGCAAGCGATCGCATATTACGATTCTGCCTTAAAGAGATCATCATTGAGCGAATACGGAGTTAAAGCGAGGAAGATAGTGGATGTTTTGCGCAGAATTGATGCTCTTAACAAGGAGACCGAGAATATTGATCGTGCACAATTTCTTCTGGCAGAGGCGTATTTTATTGATCTTAATAATCTAGATCGTGCGGTGGTTGAGTATGAAAAAGTCCATACAGATTTTCCTGATAGCAAATGGGCACCGAAAGCGATGTATGCTCAGCTTTGGATAACAAAGAACTTATTGAATAATGATAGTTTGGCGAATCATTTTGGTCAAGAACTGTTGAAGAGATACCCCAATTCTGAATATGCGAAAAGTGCTGAGAATATTCTTGCAGAGAGCAATAATGAACCAGAAGGTCAGGAATAACTGAAGATAGTTTCCGTGATCCACACAGGAGATAAATGAAGCATACCGCAGCAATTGAAAAAAAGAAATGGTTCAATGAAAATATCTTTGGGTTGGAACTCTCCATGAGAGGGATAAAACCTATGCCCGGTCAATTTTTTCAACTAAGGATCAGTGATAATCTTGATCCTTTCCTCAATCGTCCAATAAGTGTTGCGTCCTACTTGCATAATAGACTACTTTTCATTATTAAGATTGTTGGTCGAGGAACAAGGATGTTGAGTGAAAAGAACGTAGGGGATGATCTGACTTTGTGGGGGCCTCTTGGAAAAGGTATACAAGTGAAAAAGAAGAAAAGTTTGCTCATTGCGGGCGGCATTGGTGTTGCGCCGCTTTACTATTTAGCCCAAGAACTCCACAAACGCCGCATAGATTTCACATTTCTCTACGGTACAAAGAAACCGGCTGATCTTGTTCTAAAAAATAGCCTGTCAAAAATGGCGGACAGAACGATTTTTGTTACTGAAAAGGGAAGTAAGAAAAAAATGACTGCGGTTGCGGCACTGAAGAAGATTGACTTGAAGGAATACAAAATCGCCTATACATGTGGACCACGTAAGATGCTGATTGAACTGCAGAGACTGAATTTGCCTATTCCTGTTTATGCATTCTGTGAAGATTTTCTTGGTTGTGGTTGTGGTCTTTGTCTTGGCTGTGCCATCATGTACAGAGGAGAATACAAGAGAATTTGTGAGGATGGACCGGTATTTGAGTTAGGAGGAATAGAATTTAACTAATGGGCATCAGATTATCAGAGAATCAGGTGGAAGGACATCAGGTTATCAAAGCTTCAGGCGAAGTCTATTTACTGATATCCTGGTATTCTGATTGCCATCTCCTGATATCCACGTATCATAGCCTTTCACAAAGATGATTAAACTTTTTGGTACAACTTTCAAAAACAGGGTATTCATAGCATCAGGTGTCTTTGGCTCTGGAATGAAATATAGAAAAGTTGCAGATGGGGTTGGCGCTCTCTTCACAAAAGGCATAACGTTCAATTCAAGAAAAGGCAATCCCCCGCCAAGGATATATGAGACACCAAGCGGCATTATCAATTGGATTGGCCTGGAAAATCCTGGAGTTGAAAAATTCTGTACTTATGTTCTGCCCAAATTGAAAAAATTAAGGACAAGGATTTTTGTAAACGTTGCTGGATTTAGTGTGGATGAATACGTGCTTGTCGTTGAACGCATCGGGTCAGAGGTCAATGGATTTGAGCTTAATATCTCCTGCCCGAATGTAAAGAAAGGGGGCGTGGTTTTTGGGCAGAGTCCACAGATTGCTGCATCAGTAGTCTCACGAGTTCGAAAAAGCACTTCATTGCCATTGATTGTCAAGTTAACACCAAATTTTTGTGACCCACTTGTTATAGCAAAGGCATGCGTTGATGCTGGTGCGGATGGTATTTCACTCATAAATACCCTCTTCGCAATGGCGTTTGATATTAACACAAATAAACCACTGATTACCGGTGGTCTTTCAGGTCCAGCGATAAAACCTTTTGCACTATACTGTGTAAATCGTGTAAGGGAATGTGGTGTGCCGATCATTGGCATGGGCGGCATTACTACGGGAAGGGATGCTTACGAGTTCCTATTAGCCGG